>ERZ773066.50-NODE-50-length-61930-cov-5.253689_pt1 | contig 61930 bp, 55 predicted proteins | sample MGYA00580573_ERZ773066 | MGnify/ENA primary metagenome ERZ773066 (study PRJEB29015, sample SAMEA2738128) | human oral metagenome | biome: human oral; feature: human-associated habitat; material: saliva | place: China | collected 2203 ... | reverse complement strand
TCTTCTTTAACATATATTCAGAATCCGCAAACCTTTGTTCGTACCTGATTTTTATCTGTTCCGGCGTCATTTCCTTGCATGCTGTCCCTATCCTAATGGTACAGCCTTTACCTGAAAATCCATATTTCTTTTGACAATAAACGTAGTTTTGCCCCTTATCAATATGAATTGCTATGATGGTTTTCCCTTCAACAAATTTAAGCTCGGAACTTATTTCATCCTGTGGATTCGGCTCTATTTGACTTGTTATAACATCGGATATCTTTCTAAGAACTTCATCAATTTTATCAACACCGACTACGGTGCCGTCATCTTTTACTCCAACAAGAATCGTTCCCCCGTTACCATTGAGGAAGGCTACTATTTCTTTTATAACAGCATCGGTATACTTTTCTTTTAGCTCCAACGCCTCAGATTCAATATATTTGCTCATGACAATCCTCCTTTAATGTACTAATTATATCGCATCGCGACATTTTTATAATATAAACCGACATTTTTTGTCGCTTTTACAAAAATATTTTGTTTCCAAGAAAAGTTTTAGTGGTATAATATCATTACCGATTTAAAGGAGGGAATTATGTTATTAAGCTTAAAAAATGTTCATAAGTCATTTAAAAATGGTGAAGAATCCATAGAGGTGTTGAAAGGCATAGACCTTGATATCGAAAAAGGCAGTGTAAACGTGATGCTCGGGCCTTCCGGAAGCGGAAAAAGCACTTTGCTCAACATCATAGGCGCAATAGAACCTATCGATTCCGGCAGTGTCGTGATGCAAGGAGAAACTCTTGAAAAAATGAAGGAAAAAGCGCTCACGGAATACCGAAGAAAATATCTTGGCTACGTGTTTCAATCTTACAACCTCATACAGAGCCTAACCGTTAGAGAAAACATAGAGGTAGGAGCATATCTCGGTTCTAACCCTCTAAATAGCGATGATCTCATAAAATCGCTCGGGCTTTGGGATCACAAGGATAAATTCCCCGTTCAGCTATCAGGCGGACAGATGCAAAGAACCTCAATAGGAAGAGCCATAATCAAAAACCCTGCCCTACTTCTCTGTGACGAGCCTACGGGTGCTCTCGATTATGGAACATCAAAAGAAATAATAAAGCTGCTTGAAGATATAAACGAAGAATTCAAAACAACCATATTAATGGTAACCCACAATACGGAACTTGCAAAAATTGCAGACAGAATCGTAACGCTACATGACGGCAAGATAGGAAGCGATGTAAAGAACGAAGAAAAAATCGATGCAACCAAACTTAACTGGTAGGAGCAAGCACTATGAGAAATCCATTAAACAAACAATACCTAAGGGAATTTAAAAAAGATTCATTCAAGTATATACTCATAATGATATTTCTAACAATTATGATAGGCACTACATCAGGGCAGCTTGTAGGAGCAGGCAGCATTGACGATAATTATCACGATGGGCATATAAAATATAAGCTTGAGGACGGACAATTCATTTTAGAGAATAAGCTGCCTAAAAAAAGCATTAAAAAAATCCAAAAGAAAGATGTAACGATCTACAATGAATTTTATAAGGAAAAAAAGGAAGATAACGAGACAACTTACAGAATATACAATATAAAGGACAGAGAAAAAGTAAATAAATGCGATATTTTAAGTGGCAGATTCCCAAAGACTACAAAAGAAATATCCATAGACAGGGTATATGCAAAGAGAAACAATTTAAAGATAGGCGATAAGATAAAAATCAACAAAAGAAAGTACACTATTACGGGTTTTTCCGCTATGGTAAACTACTCCGCCCTTTTTAAGGATAATAAAAGCATCGTATTTGACTCCATCCACTTCACCCCGGCGCTTGTAACCGACAAGGAATATAAAAAAATAAAGCTACGAAATCACTACAAATACGTGTGGCGCAACAAAAATGACTTAAGTAAGTCAAAAACCAACAAGCTGGCTGAAAAACTTGCCAAGAGGATATACAAAAACATGGGGATGCTCAGCTCCATAGTTCATAGATACGATAACAACGCAATAAGATTCACAGGAGATGACTTTAAAAAAGATACCGCATCTCTTACGTATTTCATGGTCATCTTCCTGATATTACTAAGCTTGATATTCAGAGCATCCATTAAAAACAACATCCAAAGCGATTCAAAAACAATAGGAACACTCAGGGCATCCGGTTATTCAAAGTCGGAGCTCAGAAGGCATTATCTGGTAATACCGCTGCTCGTATCACTCTTGGGCGGTATCCTTGGAAACATACTGGGCTATACGGTAGTAAAAGACATCATCACGGGACTTTACTATAACTCGTATTCATTAATGCCTTATCATACCGTATGGAATGCCAAAGCATTGTTGCTTACAACCGGTGCTCCTCTGATAATAATGTTTATAATAAACTATGTCACCCTCATCCTTATAATGCGAAATGGACCGAGTAACTTCCTTAGAAACGAGATATTTAAACGCCGCAAAGCCGTGCCTCTAAAACTTTCTCCGAAGCTCAGGATATTTACCAGAATAAAAATTAGAACCATACTCGATAATAAAAGCATATATTCTCTGATAATTGTAGGTATAATCATATCCAATGTACTTCTCATCTTCGGACTGTCTATATTGCCGATAGTAGATAAGCATGCTGAAAAGGTAAAGAAAAATAAAATTGCAAACTACGAATACACCCTGGTGCATCCTGTCAAAACAAAAGATAAAAAGGCGGAAAAGTTCGCAATCAGAGAACTCGTAGGGCGAAACGATGAAACTGTAACGATTTACGGCATATCTCCAAAGTCAAAATATCTAAAAAATACTTCCATTAAGCGAGGAGAGGTATTGATATCCAACGGATATGTTGAAAAATTCGATATAGAAAAAGGAGATACCTTAACGTTCAAGCAAAAATACAAATCCAAGAAGTACAAATTCAAGCTCACCAAGACATATGAACACCCTTCATTCTTTGCAGTATTTATGGACATAAGGGACTTTCGAAAGACGTTCAAAGAAGATAAGGACTACTATAACGGATACTTCTCAAATAGAAAATTAAAGGATTTAAAATCAAAGGATATTGCCCTCACCGTTACAGGGAAAGATCTTGCAGCGCTTACAGAACAGATAAATGAAGCTATGAAGGGTATAAATACCACATTTGTTTTTGCAACCTTGGTAATCTATATGATAATGGTGTTCCTATTATCAAAACTTGTTATAGAAAAGAACACCACCAATATCTCCATGACGAAGGTACTGGGATTCCACCCGAAGGAGATAAACAGATTATTTAACAGCCCTACCCGTATAGTGGTAATATTCGGGATTCTCATATCTCTTCCCGTAAGTACGGCGATAGAACAAGTCATAATGATATCCATGATCCGAAAGATGGATGGCTGGTTTACACCTTATATACCTATGAAAATCTACCCTCTAACCTTCGCATTGTTTTTCGTTTCATTCGAGATAATGTCATTCATACTGAGACGCAGAACTTCAAAAATTTCACTATCCTCAGCATTAAACTCTCCAGAGTAATATAAAACTAACGGCTCTTATTATTTCACAAAAATAAGTTTATGAAAATTAGCACAGCGAGCCTATCAGCTAATACTTAAAGCTACTTATAACCCTGAAAACAGCACAGGGCAACATTACTTACTTAATAGACTTCACAAACCGTGAAGTCTATTATTTCTGTTTTTATCTGCCTGTTACAGGTTATCGCTGTCTTATGAGTTTGCCGAGCTCTTGCGATATTTTAGTGTGAAGAGCATCGGATGTGCCCTGCTCTTGCAGTAATATATCAGACTTTGGAACCATAAACTGTACATTTATCTCATCAGCAGCTGCGATGTGCTTACTTCCTGCATAGTTTTTGCCGTAAACTTCCGCTTCCACAGTCTTTACGGCATCTTCATAATTGATTACCGCTTCTTTTATGCCGAGTTCATTTAAAATATCATTTAAGAGGTCATACATATCCCCTTCATCACCTTCTTTTATAAATCTGTTTTTTACGGCTTGAACCCTTCCCTCTGCATTTGTGAAGCTTCCACCTTTTTTAACTCCGTTAGGCTCTCGAATGAATATATCCGCCCTATCGTTATGCATCACATCCACATGCGCAATACGCTCAAATCCGGCCTTCATATCATCCGTAATATCTACACCGAAGCTTATCAATATCCCGCTTTCATCAGAACTTGCAGGCTTAATTCCAAAGTCCAGCAATCCTTGAGTATTGTTTTTCTTTCTAAGATGAATTAAATTGCTTCCCTTGTAGGCAGCTATATCGGAAAGTAAAACCGCCCCGTCAAAGGTAACAATGCTGTCGGAATATAGTATTGCAGGGTTCTCAGCCGATAGATAACGCTTTGCCGCTTCCATGGCTTCATCGCTCACATTGATTTTTCCTGCATACTCTATGAGCTCTGAGCTGAACGGCTTATCGCTGTTCGCAGCTAATTTTACAACCCCGGCAAAAACCTCCGCTATTGCGCTACCCTTTTTATCCGTATTTATATGCCTTATGTTAACACCCCTCGTAGTGCCCTCTTGATTGGTGATCATGACTATTTCTTTTCCCTGTTTTGAAAGGCTTATAAGCCTTGGTGAAATTATAGGGTTGCTATGAACATCTAAGGCACACAGTATGAAGTCGGAATCATTCAGCTCATCGAAGCCCGTAAGCGGCTTAGTCGTTCCAAATACTTTACCTGCTCCACATTCAGGCACATCGTGAGATACGACGTCTGCGCCTATTGCATCTGCAAACTTTTTAATAGCCGCAACTTCTTCAGTAGTATACCTTGCAGATATACTTACATATTTCTTTTTAGAAGCATCACCTATAAGATCCGCAAGCGATTTTATAGCCTCTTCTTTTTTCGTTTTTTCACTTCCTATATATGAATCAAACGGCTCGGTGTACCTCGTAAACAATCCGAATTTACCTCTGCCGCAGGCAAGTCCCATACCTGATTCGCTTCCGTTTATTGCATCAGCCTTCATTACCAGATTTCCGGCTGTCTGTACATCAATTTTGCAGCCAACGGAGCAGAATTCACAAACCGTCTCGTTAGACTTCATATTTGCCGGTATATCCTTTGTATTAAAGCACCTTTCCTTAAGAGCTCCGGTAGGACATACCGATATACACATGCCGCAACTTACGCATCCGCTCTCGCGAAGCTTTCTGCCCATCTCCGGCATGATTACCGTATCGAAACCTCTGTTTACAAGCCCTAGAGCTCCGATACCGAGCGTTTCATCGCAAACCCTGACGCACAATCCGCACAGGATACACTTATTAGGATCCCTGGTTACAAATGGATGATCATCTTCAAAGTCTATATCGGTATGATCTCCATAGAGCCTTTCAGGCTCCACTTCGTACATGTGTGAATACTTTATCAGCTTACATTCAAAATAATCCTTACAACCGCATTCAAGACATCTTTTAGCTTCTTCCTTCATTAAATCTACAGCGATTGTCTTTTCCACTTCATTGAAATTATCTTTTCTCTCATCAGCTTTTGCAACTTCAGGATTAGCCCTGCATTTTCGCTCTCTATCTTCAAAATCCTCAGATGTAATGTCTGACCTTGTAACATAATAAGGCGAAGTATAAACAAATTTCTTTCCGCTCAGATAATTGTCTATAGCCTCCGTAACCTTCTTCGCATCCGCTATGGCTTCGATAGCTATTGAAATTTTATCGTTACCGCAGTCGCCACCCGCAAACACGCCTTCCATGCTCGTCATAAATGATTTTTCATCATAGGCTATAGCGTTTCGCTTCGTTTTTTCAACTTCACCGAATAATTCTGAATCCACCGCCTGCCCTATGGCAAGTATAACGGTATCCACATTGAGCATCTCTGTTTTGCCCTCTACCGCTACAGGCCTTCGCCTTCCTGATGCATCCTCTTCACCAAGCTCCATAACCTGAAGCTCCATTGCATTTACCCTGCCGTCCTTTTCAAAAATTTCAATCGGATTTCTAAGTGTCTTAAATATTACACCTTCTTCCTCTGCGCTCTTTATTTCAAATTCTTCAGCAGGCATCTGCTCCGTTGTACGCCTGTACACGTTATACACATTTTGGGCTCCGAGCCTTACAGCCGTCCTTGCAGCATCCATAGCGGTATTACCGCCGCCTATTATAGCCACGTTCTTTCCAATACCCGTTTCAATGCCTCTAGCCTTCCTCTGAAGAAATTCGATACCACCTATTACACCGTTGCTGTCTTCTCCTTTGCAACCTGTACCTGTAGACTTCCAAGCACCTATTCCAAGTAGCACCGCATCGCTGTTTTTTCTTATTTCATCAAAACTTATATCGCTTCCTATGCGAGTATTCGTTTTAATATCTATTCCCATTTCTTTTATCTTTGAAATTTCAGCATCTAATATTTTCTTAGGCAACCTGTATTCAGGGATTCCGTATCTAAGCATTCCCCCTGCATACGGCATGGCTTCATAAACGGTGATATCATGTCCGAGCTGCCTTAAAAAGCATGCAGCCGAAAGACCCATGGGTCCGCCGCCTATGATCGATACCTTCTTGCCGGTAAATTCTTCCGGTAGCTTAAAGGCAAAATCTTCTGTAAAAAATGCTTCTTCCGCTAATAAACGCTTTGAATCTCTAATAGCTATAGGTTCATCCACTAAGGCTCTTCTACAGTTTTCTTCACAAGGATGCGGACATACCCTTCCAAGGGATGCAGGAAGAGGTATCTTTTCCGTTACCAGTTCTATGCCCTTCTTAAAATCTCCTTCCGCTAAAAATCCGACGTACCCTTGACAATCCGTATGAGCAGGACAGTTGAGTACACAAGGCGGTCTGCAGTCGCCCTTATGATTTGTCATAAGAAGCTCAAGATTAGTTTTTCGGGACTCTATTACTCTTTCGGTGTTCGTACGTACAGTCATACCGTCTGCAACTTCAGTAGCGCATGCCTTTACAAGCTTCGGGTTACCTTCCACTTCACATACGCATATTCCACAAGCTCCATAGATATCCACCCTGTCATCGTAGCAGAATGTAGGTATGAAAATATCATTTCGCCTCGCAACGTCCAATATGGTCTCGCCTTTGTTTGCGCCTGCTTCAATGTCGTTTATGTTGATCTTAAATTCAAACCTTTCAATCATCTCTTTCACTTCATGCCTCCTAGTCTAAATTTACAGAACTAAATCTACACGACTCCAAACACTTACCGCATTTTATACACTTTTCCTGATCTATAACATGCTGCCCCTTAGGAGAACCTGTAATCGCTCCTACCGGGCAGTTTCTGGCGCAGGCTGTACAGCCGACGCAGGTGTCCAATATTGTATATGTCACAAGAGGTTTGCAAGATTTTGCAGTACATTTATGATTGTATATATGGTCTTCATATTCATGTCTGAAATATTTTATTGTGGTAAGAACCGGATTCGGAGCGGTCTGTCCGAGTCCGCACATAGAACCTTCCTTTACCTTGTTTGAAAGCTCGAGTAAAAGCTCTATGTCTCCGTCCTTACCCTTACCCTGCGTAATCCTTTCAAGTATCTCGAGCATTCGCTTCGTTCCCAGGCGGCAGTATATACATTTCCCGCAGCTTTCCTTACGGGTAAAGTCAAGAAAATAACGAGCCATATCTACCATGCACGTATCTTCATCCATAACTATCATTCCGCCGGAACCGACTATGGCTCCCGTCTTTACGATGTCTTCGTATGTTACCTTCGTATCTATGAGCTCTGCAGGTATACAGCCTCCTGAAGGACCTCCCATCTGCACGGCTTTAAATTTCCTGTCATTTTTTATGCCGCCTCCTATATTGTAGATGACGTCTCTAAGAGGCATTCCGAGCGGCACTTCACAAAGACCGCCTTTTTTTATCTTACCGGCAAGTGCGAATACCTTAGTGCCTTTGCTTTCACCGAGTCCGAATTCTGCGAATTTATCGCCGCCGTTTTTAATAATCCACGCAACGTTGGCCAATGTTTCTACGTTATTAATATTTGTAGGTTTCTTCCAAAAACCCTTTTGTGCAGGGAAAGGTGGTTTCAACCTCGGCATCCCCCGTTCTCCCTCTATGGATGCTATCAGCGCAGTTTCTTCACCGCACACAAACGCTCCTGCTCCCGCCTTTATATAAAGGTCGAAATCAAATCCCGAGCCTAAAATATTGTCTCCTAAATAATTCGCTTTTCTGGCCTGTTCCATTGCATTTTCGAGTCTCTTAATAGCCAGCGGATATTCTGCCCTTACGTAGATAACTCCCTTTGTAGCGCCTATTGCATAGCCGCCTATGAGCATTCCTTCCAGTAAAGCATGCGGGTCACCTTCGAGCACGGACCTATCCATAAATGCTCCGGGATCTCCTTCGTCCGCATTGCAGACTATGTATTTTTGATCCGCCTCGTTACTTCTTGCGGCATTCCATTTAAACCAAGTAGGAAAACCCGCTCCTCCTCTTCCTCTAAGCCCCGATTTTTTTATCTCTTCTATCACTTCCTCAGGAGTCTTTTCCGTAAGAGCTATCCTTGCAGCCTCATATCCGCCTTCGCTGATATAGTCTTCTATCTTTTCGGGATTTATGAGTCCGCAATTACGAAGTACTATCCTCTGCTGCCTCGTTATAAATTTTTCATCTTCTTCATCAATTACATGCTCGCTTGATATTTTACCATCGCTGAAATGGTGCTTAAATATCGATTCGACTTCTTCGGGCTTTACATTTACATATCTTGTAAGCTTTTCCTCATCATCGTATACATCTACAATAGGCTCCAAGAAACACGTGCCGACACAGCCCGTAACCTCCAGATCCACATCCAGATTATCACGCTTAATCATTGCGTCTATGCTGTCCGCAACCTTCTTTGCGCCTGTAGCGATACCACAACTTCCTTGCCCAACTTTTACCTTCATCACACTCCCCCTTACGAGCACTCCTACTCGCATATCATTAAAGGTATAAGATTAGCCTATGCGCTAGCTCTGATTTCATCCAATAATTTTATTACCTTATCCTTAGTAAGCTGTCCATACGTCTCTTCACCATCCACCGTCTGAACCATCATAACGGGCGCTATGGAGCAACACCCGAGGCAGGCAACATTATTTAGAGTAAATACTCCGTCGTCTGTCGTTTCTCCATCTTTAATATTAAGGTGCTCGGACACCACCTCCCTAACGGAGTCCGAACCGTTTACGTGGCAGGCCGTACCCTGACACAGCATTATCAGATATTTACCTATAGGCTTTAGCCTGAACTGTGAATAGAATGTCGCAACGCCATAAATCTTTGCAGCCCTTATCCCCGTTTTTTCAGAGATATAATCTATAACATCCATAGGCAGGTATCCATATGCATCCTGCGTCTTTTGAAGTATCGTAATCAGGCTTCCTTCTTTATCTGCATACTCTGAAAGTATATTGTCTATTTTAGAAAAGTCCTTTTTAAGCTTAGCATCCATATAACACTCCTTTTGTTAATAACCACTAATTTATATAGTCTGTGTGAAGCTTTTTTGTCGACTTTGTTACAACTTCATTATAACCCTGCCGAAGAACTTTTTCAAGAAAATTATGTGTTTTAGATGCGGTTTTATTATTTAAGGCAGTTTAATATGGCTTTGCGCATTTCGCCTACTTTAATCACATCTCCGTGTATCACATCTCTTTTGTCTAAATCCCTTAAACAGCATGGAATTTCAGTGCTTGTATGCTTGCTTAGGTTTTTAAGATCTTCAAAGCCGTCCTTCCCCCTTAGGGATCCTATTGCAGCCGCCACGCTTTCAGCGAATTTATATGCACTTGCAGTGGACACTATGACTGTATCGGTATCATCACCGGTATTTTTCTTATAGTCCTTATACACGGAATATGCTACAGCTGTATGTGTATCCATTAAATAATGCTCTGTATCATATAGTTCTTTGATATTTTGAGCACCTTTTTCAGAGTTTGAAAATCCCGCATAGAATTCCGATAAACCCTTCTTTATTTCAGGAGACACCTCATATCTCTTATTTTCATCTAATGACTTCATGAGGTTTTTTATTTGAGCGCCGTCGTTTCCACTCAAGTTAAACAGCAATCTTTCCAAATTACTGGATACCAAGATATCCATTGACGGTGAACTTGTAAGATAAAATTCTCTATCCAAGTGGTACACGCCCGTTTCAAAAAAGTCTGTTAGTACTTTGTTTTCGTTAGAAGCGCAAATTAGCTTCGCAATAGGCAATCCCATATTTTTTGCATAGTATCCAGCCAAAATATTTCCGAAGTTTCCTGTAGGAACCACCACGTTTATAGGATCTCCCGCCTTTATTTGTCCGCTTGATAGCAGCTTTGCATATGAATATACATAGTATGCAACCTGCGGTACCAGCCTTCCGATATTTATGGAATTCGCAGATGAAAATTTATATCCTAAGGCTCCTATCTCCTTTGCAAATTCACTATCTGTAAAGATGTCCTTCACTGCAGTCTGCGCATCATCGAAATTTCCCTCCATGGCGAATACATGCGTATTGTCGCCTTGCTGAGTAATCATCTGCCTTTCCTGTACGGTGCTCACTCCGTTATTAGGATAAAAAACTATTATATCCACGCCTTCCACATCAGCGAAGCCCTCAAGAGCAGCCTTTCCGGTATCTCCCGATGTTGCCGTAAGTATGCAGATTTTTTTATCGCTACCCTGCATCTTGATGGATTCAGTGAGTAAAAACGGCAAGATGGATAGCGCCATATCCTTAAACGCCGCCGTTTTACCATGATAAAGCTCCAAGAAAAACGCTTCCTTCGTCTTAGTAAATCCTACCGCATCATCTTTTGAAAATTTATCATCGTACGCACTGTTTACACAGTGTTCTATCTGCTCTTTTGAAAAGTCCGTAAAGAAAACACCGAGCACCATCATAGCTGTATCCTTATAGCTCATGCCCTTGAGCTCTTCCAACCCTACCGGAAGATTCGGTATGCTCTCAGGCACATACAACCCCCTATCACCTGCTATTCCGTTTATGATGGCTTCTGACGAGTCTATTCTCTCACTTGAACCTCTGGTACTTATGTATTTCATCCATTTCTCTTTTCTATAAACAACTCTAAAAATAACGCTGTCACCGGCAATCACTCACAAGCCACTTCTGCAAACACCACTGTCAGCAACAATTCACTCACAAGCAAATCAGGCAAACATTGTAAGCCCTGTCATCATAGGCAGTTTCCTCACAATCATGTCCTGTAACCATCGCCTCTACACACATTCATTCTAATTTATTTATGCCGCCCGTGTCAATACCGACATGAAGCTGCTGCTAATACGAAATGCTTTTTATTTACAAGGCAATTCCGCATCGTCAAAACAATCAAACGGTGCAGTCTTATCAAACGGATTTTCCTTAGAGATGTCAGGAATTGTATCGATATGTGAAAATGCATTATTTACATCAGCTGTCCATCCATTATGAGAAGTGAAGACAGCTTTTATATCGTAAGCAGCTATATTTTTCTTCAAAGCTTTCAGGGATTTTTTGTTAAGACTGCTGTCGAAGTTAAAAACGTCAAAGAAACAATAACCGCCGGTTTCATTGATTGCAATCGAATCTCCTGTAAACAAAAGGTTGTCGTTGATAATATAAACACAATGCCCCAGCGTATGCCCCGGAACAAGCAGCGATGTAATCTTAAGATCCCCCAGCGTTACCGTTTCTCCATCTTCCATGAGCTGATACTTTTTCTTAATTCTAACAGGATTTTTCAAACCTATAGGTCCGATTCTCTTCCTGTGCCATGTATTGGTCAAATAATTTTCTTCCAACTTTCCGAGATATATTTTTGCGTTTTTAAACGGATCTTTGCATCGATAATCAAGTCCCCCTGCATGATCGGGATCTACATGTGTAAGAAACAGATCTGTAACGTCTGCAGGATCTATACCTATCCTTTTACATTTATCCATAATCCCGGGATAATTTTTATATCCCGAATCAATAGCTACAAGATGCTGCTTTCCATGGATAAAAAAGATATTAACATCATATTCACGAATACAGCTTACGCCAAATCCAAGCTCACCTGTAGCACAAGGGTGCAGTGCCCCCTTACCTCTAAACATTTTCGGTACAATATGCATCGCAAAATAATCGATAATACTCATTTTATACCACCTTCTTCTTATCATTGATCAAAAAAATTCTTCATTTTTAAACAAATACAAGCAGACATTACGACATAACCCTGTTCATGTTAACTGTTAGTTATTATTTACCCTTATTTTTAATCCAGTAATCACAATCTTTATATCCGTCGGCAACCGTATGTTCTCTATAGAGAGTGCCTCCCATGTGCTCCACGACGGTCTTGTCCGTTTCACAAAAATATGGCATAAGTTCTTCATAGCCGTTCTTTTTTGCAAAATCCGCAATAGGGCACCCCACAAGGTGTATGCTAATTCCCTCTTTATGGTTAAGCGGATTCACTTCCATACCCCAGGTATTGTTCCAAGAGCCGTCCTTCTTATGCTTATTCAGCTTCTTAGATCTTAACCTAAAAAGTCCGTGGAATATTTTTCGCACCAACTTATTATTAAGATTGAAGCGAGAAAGCTGACCGCCCTTCCTGTCTCCTATCATCATTCCGAAACACATATCTGTAATTTCACCAGGAGACATATCTCGATCCATGCACTCATAATATGCAAAAGCGGATAAAGCTCCGTAAAAGTTTTTTGACATCGGGTTAGCTTTTCCTCCGATACTTGGAGCATCGTTTGAAAATTTTTCGTATGTCTTAAGAATCTCTCGATACTTTTCTTCCGCTTTGCCGGAAGAATATTTTTTCCTCAATTCATTTTTAATCCACTTCTCAGAATCCTGTGGAATTTCATACACCATCATGACGCACCCCTTCCTTTATACTTTGTAATGCTTCTTAATAACAAGCTTACAAAGGCTTTTTAAAATTGTCCCATACTACTGCTAATAACTTTCACTTTACATAAGTGTAATAATAATTATCATTGTTTTTTAAATTATATTTACCTTGCTATGGACTTTCTCTGTGCATAAGTGCGATAATGCCGGTCTCATATATTTTTCCTATCATTTCCATGCACTGTATGATCGTATCTCGCTTTTTATCCGAAACTACGAGCCTGAAAAGCGTTCTGATATAGCCGTCCATCAATATTTCAAGCGTCTCTTGCCTGATTGAGTTGGAAACCTCGCCTTCAGCACTTTCTGCGGCTTTATTGATACACATCGCATTTCGTCCTGCTATCTTATCAAGAACGCCCTCATACTTAGTCCCCTTTGCACAATCTACAATCAACTTTACTGCCTGACGATCCGAAAGCAAAACATCCACGATTTTCGGTATATTGGAATAGTAGATATCTCCCATCTCTCGAAGCCACTTTTCTTTAGGCAAAGCATCCATTTCATCTCGAATCCTGTCAAGCACCTTCATAAGCCGCTCTACCATAGGATCTGTAAGTGCATAGAAAAGCTCTTCCTTTGAACTGAAATATCCATACAATGCTCCCGGCGTAAACCCCGCTTCCGATGCAATCTTTCTAAGCGGTGCAGCCTGATAACCATATTTTAAAAAAAATTTTCCTGCACTTTTAAGAATCAACTTCTTCGTCTCGGTTCCTTCACCGTGCATGCATTTATCGCTTTTCAAACTCACCCTCACATATCACAAACTTATTCCCATATATTGCAAGCCTACTCTGCATGCAGCAAACCTACTCTCGTGCAATACAAGCTTACTCTACATATAACAAAGTTATATTACTTAGTAATATAATACACTCTTACACCCCAATTGTCAAAAAAATCAATAATTATACTAACTATCCAACCTAAAAAGTAATAACTTAAATTACTTAAAGATAATAAAAATCTCCTTCGTCCATAATTATGGCACGAAGAAGATTTTCACATAATTCTACAAGCATTTGCCGCTGTACATCATTTAACGCCGTTCTTTGGCAATTTTAGTTTTAAAATATGCACATTGCTTTATTTTACCCCTTTTTTATCCTTGCCATACAATGTGCATATGAAAGTATAAGAGATAAAACTACATACACTATCAAATCACATATCGCAATTACCAATAGTGAGCTGAAGTTTTCGCCGATATAGCCACTAATCGCCTCTAAGATGAACATTCCCAAAATAAACGGAAGTGCTGTAGTAATAAAGCCAAATTTAATATCTTCTTTGGCTAACATTTTATTTAACATCTTCAACCTCCTTATCTTTTATACCATAATCGACATCTCACTTCAATTGCCTTCCTTAATCTCATTATACTACTATTCTTCTAAAAATTATGTTTTTTTATGAATATAATATTCGTAAAATCTCATATTTACATGCAATTTATTATCGTTTCTTTTTTATTGATATTTAACTCATCATGGTAATTTCCATACCTAGAGTAATAAACTATATTAGTTCCCTTTAAGCAGTTTGCAATTACCATTAGGTGTACTGTATAGCTAAAAGCAAAATCTCCCCCTGCCATCACAGCAGAGAGGAGATTTTTATTTGTTTATCTCATTAACTTACATTAACGATATGCACTTTTTACTTTGGCTTCTTGTCTTCCTCTCTTTTAATTTGAGCTCTATAACGTGCATATGATACTAACGTAAAAAAAACTAATAAACATACTATGGTAGATACACTGTACTCTATAAACCATTTAGTATCAAAAGGTCCAACTTCCATATGCCTGCTTACAAATTCAACAACTACTAAAGCAATAATAAGAAATATTCCCTTCCAACCCATAAAACCATATCTTAGATCAGCCAATCCAAATTTTCTTTTTTTATCGTTTGACATTTTCAAGCTCCTGATCCCGGGTTGCATATCCGCCGTCTCACTTCAATTGCCTTCTTTAATTTAATTGTAGCACAACCCTTCTAAAAATTATGTTTTTTTATGAATATAACATTCGTAAAAACTCATATTTTCATGCGATTTAACATCCCTGAATGCAGGCGTTTTATTGGTTAACTAAAAAATTGCTGTACTTGTGCATATATGGTAAAATTGTTACTCGTAAGAAGTCTTATTAACTTTTTAAAGGAATGGAGAGTTTTGTTATGAAGAAGTATGTAGTTGCAACGATATTATTGATAGCTGTTTTAGCAGGTAGCTTCAAACTTGTAATATATATGGGCGAAAAAAGCTTGAACCAAAAAAAGCCTGCAACCACAGACACTACCAATACAAACGGTAAAATAACCGGTATAGTTACCAGCAAAGAGATGCCTGCGGCTCTCGGGCAGTGGGGAGAAATTTACGTGTACAGCCCGCTGGACAAGAAGACCCACAAGGCATATCTAAGGGTAACCGCCATAAATACGGATAAAACAGCAACCAAAACCATATTGGATAACTACAACAGGATAAACGGTGCAACAAACCAGGTGCCGAAGCTTACAAACAAGCAGATAAGATATGCTACGATGAAATACCAAGTACACTTTCCTGCGAACTTCCCTGCCAAGGGGAAAAAGGATATGGCGCAAAAAATAATCTTCTCCGTTACATCCAATTCCGGTGACGGTATAGCCTACAAAAAAACACTTTATAAAAACCTAATAACCTTTGACGTTACGGAATTCACGCCTGAAAATATAGATAAAACTACAGAAAAAGTAAACAAGCAGAGTAAGGCAAAAAGCGACATGGTCGGTAACCAGCAGGGGAATTCAAAAAACTCTACGACATTTACTACAATGTCCGTAACCCCGGGAAAAACATTTAGCGGTACCGCAATATTCTCTCTACCTGCAGCAGGCCACGATCCGTTTATGTTTAAAACCCTATATTTCAATAACGCAAAACAAAACGAAGCCTTCTTCAAGGTGGACTAGGAGGTTATATATTCACAGGCTTTGAATGCTTGCTGAAAATTGTTCTCCCTTCAAATGATTGCACGGCTACTATCTTATAGTAGCCTTTTTTTATCTGACTGTACGGTTTTAAAATATACCTGCTTGCATCGCCCTTGCATTCTGCAATCTTCTCGTATAGCCCCTTTTTCTTGGGCGAGTACATCACTATGACCTTATCTACGCCATTTAACTTATCCCAAGTCAAAATTACCTGCCTGTTAATGATGTCATAGACTGCTTTAAGGTTATAATGTGAATATGGATGAGGGAGCTGTACCATATAGCCTTCGAGATTGGTATCATATGCTGCGTTTTTAAGTAACGAATTTCTCCCGATATCAAAATACGTAAACTCATTGGTTTCCGTGTTTTGCGGGAATTTAGAAGCCCATAGCTTTTTAGGCACAACGCCCTTGTCTTTGTACAACCATCTGAACTTATGTTCGTGGTTTTCTGAATTCGAAGCCCCGACCCATGTCTTAAGTTTCGCTGACTTTGCCGCCTTTTGCATATCCTCAATATCGGTTTTACTGTTTGCCGCTGCAAGTCTTCCGCCTCTCGCTAAAGCTCTTGCAAGCGCCTGCTTTACATTGGTTTTTTCCTTGTATACTTCGTATTTATATCCCCTTGAAACTATGGTTTTTACAAGATACTTCTTAGGAACGTCAGGTTTTTCAGAAACCTTAATGTCTGCGGTCTGCATTTTAAATGCTTCTCCCTTATGAGAATAAGGATATACATACGCCCTATAGGTGCCTCTTCCTCTTGCTACAAAATCAAAGCTCCTATCCTGCGTGAGCCCTGTTGCTACAACATCTGTGGATTTTCCCTTCCTACGTATCACCTTAACAGCATACCCCGATGCCTTGCTGTCATTCCATTTTAACGTTATGGTCTGACCCTTGCCGAGACCTTTTTCATCGCTCTTAATTGAAAACTTGGAACCACCCTTCTTCCTATTCGCTACAAAGAAATCATGTTGTACCGCCTCATGTTCCTTGCCATTTACATTTGCAAATATTCTAAGCGCATATTCCCCCTTTGCAAAACTTGGGAGCGTAAACTGCACCCTATCGCCTAAAGTTACCTGCTTTCTACCCACAGGTATGTTCTTTTCGAACCTCACTCTCCCATCGCCGTAATAAAGGACACACCTTAGTGATTTGATCGCCTTTTTTTCAGATGTTATGCTACCGTCCACTCTTATGCCCTTATCCGATACCAACACGGATGGCAAATCTTTTATGTTTACTTTTAAAAATTTCTGGATAGGTCTTCTTTGCTTAGGGATGTATCTAAATTCCGTTTTTTTAATGACGTATTTACCATTTCGCGCCTTGTATTCTATTTTGTAAATCCCGGGCTGAAGATTGAACTTCTTGGTATTTAACTTGCCGTTTGCAGTTCCCTTTGAAAATAGCTTTCTTCCTCTCCTATATATGTTGATCTCGTTCCATGCTGCGTTCTTAGCTGAAGTGCTCATGCTTAAAAGCGAATTGGCGTAATATTTTTTATTTGCTACGCTTCCTTTAATATTCTTCGGCGAAGACTGACTCACCGCATGATCCGGCACGTGAATAAATCCCTTAAGTCCTTCTCCCCAGGGGTGTTCTCCATAATCAAAGTTTACGTTCTTAGGCTTTACCTTACTGGTTTTCCAGCCTGATTTTGAATATATGGGCTTCCCGTCCACCACCTTTTCCACTATCGATACATGAGTAGAAAAACATGCTATGTCACCGGCCATCGGCGTATCCGTAGCCACAAAATAATTTCCTTGCTTATTTATCTGCCACCACCTTCCTGCATCCCACCTAAAGGCTTTTAAAAACGAACTCTTCCAGCGTTCACTAATTCTGCCGTAGGCATACCACGTGCAGTTTCCCGTGATATACATGCCCGACTTCATTTTTTTGAATGTGGGAGCGTAATCCGGATAGTAGACATTTCTTTTCGTGAAATACCATTTCGCTCCCGGCTTATGCGGGAGGGGCCCTTTATTTCTAATATCCTTATCATATTCTGCGTTATTTATATCCGATTTCTTAAAAGTCTTGTCTACGTTGGATTTTATCGCTTTACTCACGCCTTCAGGCAATGCGCTTGCAATAAACGGTGCACCGAACAAGGCAACCACAAGCACTGCTACCAATATATATCTATGGATTATTTTCTTAAACATCGTTTCCTCTATCACTAACTTATGAGTTTTAAAAATTCATCTACATCTTCCTGCGTGCTTGACCACGAAGTAACAAGTCTGATGGATTTTCTTCCATCGTTATAATCACGCCAAGGCTCAAACATAACTTCCTTAGAAAGTTTGTCTACAAGCTCGTCACTGAATATAGGGAATATAAGGTTACTCTGCGGAGGCACATCAAAGTCAAATCCTCGCTTTGCTATGCCGTCTGCAAGTGCTTCGGCAAGCTCATTCGCCTTCCTTCCGAGCTTAAAATACAGATCATCTTTAAGTATCGCATCAAATTGCACGCCGAGCAGCCTGCCCTTTGCAAGAATGGCTCCTCGCTGCTTTAGTAAACACCTCGTATCTTCTTTAAGGTCATCGTTTAAAATGCAAAGTGCTTCTCCAAAAAGAATTCCACATTTGGTGCCGCCCAGATAAAATGCATCGCTTATAGCCGCAATATCTGTAAGCTCTACATCGTTGCCTGCGCATCCCAAAGCCATCGGTAGCCTCGCACCGTCTAAGTATATCCAAAGATTATATTTGTCACAAGTCTTCCTCAAATCATAGAGCTCCTTTTTTGTATAGTAAAGCCCTGTCTCTGTAAGATTTGAAATGTAGATGATCTTAGGTAATACCCAATGCTCATCCTCTCTCATGGCTATCACTTCTTCAATATCGCCGGGTCTCAATTTGCCGTCAGGCGTTTTGCAATGAATCACCTTATGTCCTGTAGCCTCGATAGCTCCAGCTTCATGAACACAAATATGTCCCGTTTCAGGTGCTATAACCGCATGGTGCGGTCTCAAAAACGATGCCAACGCCGCCAGATTTGTTTGCGTACCCGCCATAAGAAAATGCACATCCATATTTTCCGTTTCAAATAGCTTTCGAATCGTATCGGCAGCCTTTTCACAATATGGATCAATACAATATCCGTCGGTGTTTTCCATGTTTGTATCATTAAGCGCCTTCAAAACCGAAGGATGTGCACCGCACGAATAATCATTTTTAAGAAAAATCATAGAAAACCTCCTCTCGCTTCATTTGTAAACAATTATACAAAACAAATCCTAATATATCAACCTTCGCCCCTCTTGCTTTACAAATAAAAAGCCCCACCAACTATAAACGCCCCGGCAAACCACAAATGAAAACCGCCATATGTGATTACTACAAACACAAAAAGCCCCGAAGGGGCTTTTCACATGTTTTAATAAATCGTAATATACTTCGCTATTTAACCACTTTCTCCGTCACAATGCCATAGTATTTTTTATCCTTTATCTTCTTAAAGGCACTGAATATCAGACGATATTTACCCTTCTTAGGTAACTTGATACTTCCTACCATGAATTTTTTAAGCTTCTTCTTGCCTGCCTTAAGCTTTATCTTCTTTACCTTGCCTTTTATTACTATCTTAACCTCATAGCCGCTTGCTATCTTTATCTTACGGAGCTTAAGCTTTAGGGTATATACCTTTACCTTTTTCTTCTTTACTACCTTAGTACCTGCCTTTATCTTAGCTGAAAGCTTCGGTGCTGCAAGCGTAAATGCATAACTTGCATTATATTCAAACACTCCTGCATCTTCAACATCACCATCTTGATAAAGCGCAGTTAGATTAATCTTCATAAACTTGTTCATCTTAATGCCGCCTACTTTTATAACTCCTTTACCATTTTTAAGAGTCTTAACATCCTTAGCAGCTACCACCTTCGTAACAGGTTTACCCGCTTTACCTACAGGTGTTACCACCGCTTTATACTTATTTGCAGTGGACATCTTGTTAAACTCAAGAGCTAAAACGCCTATTTTTACAGGTCTTGCAGTTACTTTCTTATTCTTAGGTGAATTTGCCCATAGAGCATATATTGACATATCCTTACCTATAAAGGTATGCTCTCCAAAATCAACCGTTCCCGAATCTGCGTTCGTTGCCCAGCCAAGAAACCTGTCGCCTTCACGCGTAGGAGCTTCAGCAGGTGCTTTTCCGCCGCCGTCCTGGAAATTCTTGCCTTTTTCTACAAGTTCATGGTTCACCCATGCCTCTTTGTCTCCGCCATTCTTATCAAAGGTCACGCCTGCATACTTATCCTTCCTGTAGATATGATATACAGCTTCCTTATCTCCATCCTTATTTACTTCATATTTATCCTTTAAATTCACTTTCTCATTTTCAATGCTTACAGAACTTCCCTTTTTTAGTTTCACTATTTTAAAGTCTTTATCCACTTCATTGATAGACGTTTTAAGACCTTTAGGAGTTTTTAAATATTCCAGATCCCCGCAATAAGAGAACATAGCCTTTGTATAATCAGAATTATTTATCAATTCCTCCTTCAAATTCCAATTACTAAGATTTGCTTTTTTTATTCCGGACTTAAAAAACATACTGTCCATATCCTCTACCTTTGATACATCCCACTTTGATACATCAGGATTTGCACTCTCCGCTCCGACAAACATACCTGCCATATTGGTTACCTTCGATGTGTTCCACTTTGATACATCGGGATTTGCACTGCTTGCATCATAGAAGGCACTGCCCATATCAGTAACATTTGCGGTATTCCAGTTCGATACATCGGGCTTTGCATTACTCGCCCGGTAAAACATATATGATATATCCTTCACATTTGTCATATCCCAATTTGACACATCCGGGTTTGCCTTTCCGGTCATGGAAAACATTCCCTCCATGTCAGTGACATTCTCAGTATTTAGCTTATCGCAACCTTTGATATCACCTTTAAAACGACTGAATAGACCGACGCTATCTTCAGGAAGGTATATTTGCTTTGTATTTCGGAAATTAATGTCTTTTACATCGGCATTCTCCCAGCTAAGCTCATCCGCAGCATAGCTACCGCCTAATGCCTTTACCATCTCAATCCACTTATCTCGCTCTACCTTCATGTCGGCTGACTCATCCGTTGCCGTCACGTTAACATTCTTTTCACCATCCAATGTCGCCTTGACATTACCCGACTCATTCAAATTGAACGTTTGCACACGCTTGTTTCTTGCCTTGTTTATCTTTGCGTCCTCCTTGCCGGCTTTTGCCTTGGAAACGGCTGCATGCTTGCCTTCCTTATCTGCTTTACCGTCTGTCGCAAAGGTTGGCACAATGCCCGTCACTGCCAGCATCATGCTGAGTACCATTGCAAATGCCTTAAAGGCTACCTTTCTCATTCTGAGCTTTTCCACTTTTACCTCCTAACAACTCTTGAAATTTCACTATATGTAATGCATATAACCATTTATTTCACTCTAATCATCACCTTATTGCTTTTTTCGCTGTATACCTTCTTGCCGTTTTTTATGGTATATGCCCTCACATAGTACATGTATACCCTTTTTTTCTTTACTTTAATATCAACAAAGTGCGTCTTTTTACTCACCTTTATTCGTTTAAATTCCAGTTTTTTGCCAAGCTGTGCTCTAAAGATCTCATACCCTTTTGCCATAAACGACCCGCGAAATTTAGCTCTTACCCTGCCTTTTTTTGATTTTACCTTTAAGCCTGACGGCGGGGTTAGGGGCGGTGTGATGAGTGCCGGTATATCATTTTCAAACTCACCCGATATAGGTTTTTTGCTGCCTTTGGCTATCAATTTATATTTAAATTTATAGTAATTCTTTTTAAGCGGAATACTTTTCTTGTCGGTAAATTTAATAACCTCCTTGTAAACACCCTTCCTTCCCTGATGCGCATTTATAGATGCAACTTCCTTATAATTACCGTCAATAGACTCTGCTCTCATCACCTTTACAGAATACAGATACTCAGACATTCCATCTGTCGAAAGCTCAAAACTTGCATCCTTCGGTTTTGAAGGTTTTTCCTCTCCCTCTTCGTCCGCCTCATGTTCACACTCTAAATTAGCTATATTGCGCGCAGATGCAAGCTGCATTTCATTTTCCTGCCTCGGATCGGAATTTTTAATACCCGGCACCGTCTGTTTTAACTTGAATTTACATGTATCACCGAGATTAAACCCTTTCTCCGGCGGTGTAGCCATTCCCGTAAGTATTATATCCCTTTCGGAATACTCGTTATCACCGTCGCACATTCCTACAGGTCTTTGTCTGGCACCAAATGTCGGTATCCAAAGCGGAAAAATTCCCAAAAACAATGATGTGCCCTCTATGAATTCAACAGGCTTTGGATTATAGCCCGTCATCTTATCATTTACAAGCCTTATATCCTTATCCTTGTGCGGTGTTTGTCCTCTCTTTGATACACCTACGAACAGGTTATCATTCACTTTCTGTATACCATATATATACTTACCCGAATCGTTGCCGGCTTCTTTAGGATATTCCTGATCGGGTGCAGCATTTAAATCATCCTTCTTCTGAGATAATATCTGCTTGCCGCTCTTTGTAGTATAGAAAATTCTATCCTTTACCATGGCGATTGAATTTACATTACGCTTACCGGAATCAAAATATTCAGCCGTTTCCGTATCTTTGGTTACCTTCACCAGCTTTCCGTCATTGCCCTGTCTGCCTTCAAAGTAATAGTAATTATCCTTATCCATGAGTATAGGAGAATCATACCTTTGTACCCATGTTCCATCATATTTTTCACTATTGATATCACTCGGATTTATCTTTTTGAAATTCTGATCTCTGTAATTTATATCCGTCCAATCGTGTGATTCTCTGAGCTCATCATGACTAATCAAGAAATAATCATGCCCCACTACACCCGGCGTATCACCATCATAAGGATTTGCACTGGTATCATCCCAAGTGACATCGATGTTATACCACTTACCGTCTACCTTCACGATGTTCCATATATGTGCTCCGCCGGCACTTTCACCATAGCCAACCTCAAGACCAAGCTTCTTGGCAATTTCAATATATGCCGTTGTATACGATTCGCACACACCGGTGTTTGATAAAATTCCTCCAATCGGTGTATGGGAAAACGGTGTAAACCATGTTCCATACATGTTTTGTATATAACGCTTATCATACTCCATTGTAAGTGCAAGGTAATCATGGATTGCCAAAGCCTTTTGAAAATCCTCGTTCACACCCTGCTTAATATTTTGTTTTAGCTCGCTTGCTATTTTTTCCAGACGCTCATCGTATTTTTTAATGAGATCTCCTTCTGAGTCTTTTGAATAAATAAAAAACGGCTTCAAATGGTAAATTTGATTGTTTGCACTATCTTTTACATAATCCCAATATTTATCACAATTATTAAACTCGGATCTTGTATCCAAGAAAAGTGCAATTTGCTCAAAAACATCTTCTGCATGGAATTCTCCCTTTTTAGGTTCGCTATCGGGATCGATAGCCATGACTCTAATTGAAGATAGATCTACCCACTTTATCTCACGCTTTGCAGCCTTTATCAGCTGTTCTTTTATATTTTCCGGTAGTTCAAACTTCGGTCTTGTGCCTCTCTTTTTTGCTCTCTTCATAGATTCTTTTTTGCTTAAATACTGAACCTTTTCTTTGATTATTCTACTCTTAAGTGCACGCCCGGGGATCGGTGATACCGCACCGAGATATACCTTGTTTTTTATTCTGTTTTCCCATTTCTCTTTCAAGGCGTTACTTTTTGTCTGCCTGCCGGCAAGCTTTCCGCTGTGCTTTGCAGCACTTACGCTGCTGCTTTGCATCAAGCCGCATGACGATATAGCTAGCATGAACACCAATACTATCACTGCAATCTTCTTGGCTCTTTTCATAAACTGCCTCCCACTGCACGTTTCATGAAACAATTAGATAGATTATACATCTAATTCGAATTAATAAGTGCGAATCTACAAAAAAAACTTTCCTGATTCAAAATAAAATTATATAACCATGCTATGTTATCTGCAAAGTGTCCGTCATGATCCAATGACGAAAAAAAAAAGCAAGTGGTTTTTTCTGTCCACCTGCTCTAAATACTTTTCATGTTCTCTTTCCCGCCAGTAGACTTTGTATATCTGCTCGCTGACTTTAACCTTTTGTCCATTGACATAAAGGTAATATTCTTTCTTCTCCATTGTGTGTTCCTCCTTTTTTAAGTTCTCTTTTTGGGTTTTCTGAGAATAAAAAAGGAGGGCTTCTACACTTTGGCGTAAAAAGTCCTCCGAAAATAACAATCAAATTAACTCTTATTGTTATTACACTATTTAATTGTTCAAGAAAATATCTATATAAAAGCGAACCAAAAAGGCATAATCAACAGCCTATTTACAAAACATGAATACGCACTCATTCACATTACCTCCATAACTATTTCTACACTTAGATGCCTCCTTATTTTTGAATCAGCAGATGCAATTCGTAATTATAAATTGTTCTTTATTACCAATCTCAATTTTTTATGAATGCTAATAGCAAAAGGAATTGTGATGATTGTTGTTATCAAATCTGAAATTGCTTGTGCATATATAACACCATTTAGTCCCATAAATTTAGGCAACAATAAAATGATAGGGATAAATACAATTCCTTGTCGCAATGAGTTTAGAAATATCCCCCCTAATGCCTTTCCCATAGACAAATATAAGGTAGAGTAGGTAAACTGAAATCCAAATGTTATAAACATAATGACACCTGCTCGTAATGCCGGCACTGCTATATTTAATACATTTTCATCAGTCCCAAATATAGATAATATACTTGGTGAAAATATATAAATTATCAAAGTCCACACTATGCAAAATACATTTGTCCATTTAATACTTGCCTTGATAGCACCTCTCACTCTTTCATAATTCTTAGCTCCGTAATTAAATCCAGCTAACGGTTGAAGTCCCTTCATATATCCCAATACAACATTTGTTCCAAGTGTTACAATCCTAAGAGCAATACCCATTGCAGCTATTGCTTCTTCTCCATAAAAGGACGCTGCATAAGATATTTTGCTTATAGATATAGTTTGTAAAATCTGAAGTATCAACATGGAAATTCCTATCTTCAATATCTCTTTATAAATTGCAAATGTAGGCTTGAAGTTAGATAATTTCATCTCAATTAAATTTTTATCTCCTATAAAGTAAATGAGATACATTAGACTCGTTATCACTCTGGCTATAAGTGTCGCAATAGCTGCACCTCTCACTCCTAAATTAAGTCCAAATATGAATATCGGATCCAAAACCATATTTGATATAGAACCTAAAAGCATAGCTTTTAATGAAATTTTGGCAGCTCCTTGTGCAACGACTAAGTTACCAAGTGTTACATTGATTGATCCCAAAATACCGCCTACTATGAATATTCCTGTATAAGACTTAGAAATTTCCATAATAGATGGAATGGCTCCCATAAATTTCAAAACGCCCTCTAAATAGCAAAACAATACAATAGCTGTAATTATCCCTAAAAGTGCACTTGATATAAGAGCAACTGTTGCTACAATACTTGCTTCTTTTTTATTATTTCCTCCAAGTAGCCTTGATATATAAGAACCTGCTCCTGCACCAAATGTTAATCCTATCCCTAAAAAGATGAGTTGAATCGGGAATGCAACTGAAACAGCAGCTACTGCCTCTTTCCCAAGTCCGGACACAAAATAAGTATCAACGACATTGTATAAAGCGGCTACCAATAAACTGATAACCATAGGTATACCTAACTTAAAAAGTGCTTTATCAATATTTTCTTCTTTCAAAATTTTTATTCTGTTTTCGTTCATTTAAACTTTCTCCACTTCTCAATATTTTGTTTTCTGTATTTATGCAACAAAAAAAGGCATAAATACAAAATAGTATCTGCCTTTTGCTTAATAATTTATAAAACAAAAGGCTACAGACAAAACATTGCCTATAGCCCTTTACATTTTAATTATATATCGAGAAATGTACACAAAAACAAAGCCAATAAATGGCCTAATTTTTTTGTATTTCCCGATGAAATATTAAATGCAATCTATTTGCTATACTCTGTACAATGTTTCATCGGTTTCATTTGTACAGAGTTAAGTTTGTTCTTAGGATGATTTCTTAAGTGAATTCTCATAACAATCCCCTTTCAGCTATATAGCAATATTTTATCATCTTTTTCAAAAATCGTCAAAACAACATACTCACATCAGAAAGTTTCGATTTTCCCCTTAAAATTATTCGCTTTATCTATCAACGAACCTCTGAATCCCATTGTAAAAGCAATGTTACTACTTCTAATTGCCAAAAGTTTATCTCCTATGTTAACACCCAAAGAATCCATTAAAGACTGAGGAAGATTTACATTTGTTCCATTCAAAGATAGCCATCCATACATTCTTCCCTTATATAAAATAAGTTCTCCCTCTTGTAAACTTCTCTCTGCCAAACATTTATTTCTAACTAATATGCTATTTAATTTTGAATCGGAAAGTAATGCTTCCGGCATAACACAGAATCCTCCTGTTTGCTTGCTTCCAGAAACAATATAGATATACTTTTCTTTTTCTAATTTGTACTCCTTTATTGTCATATTAGGCAAACTTAACTTCCCATCTTTTTTTATCTTCGACCAACCAAAAATATATTTTCCACCTTTAGTCATTTGTGGCATTTATCTTACACTCCTCTAATGCTTTTTTAGTAATCCTAATTGCACCTAAGCTATGAATACGAACAACAGGGTGTGAATCATTATCTGCAAGCCACTGTAACTTCTCTAAATATAGTTTTACATACTGAGGTTTTCTTTTTCCCATTACCCTAAACATTTCAGGTGCTTCTATCCGTACTCTCTCACCTTTGTCTTGTATCATTTCATAAAATATATCAAGTTTTTCACAGAATAGTTCAGGAGCATTTGTTGCAATATTTTCACAAGCCCAAACGAATGCGAGTCTTACTTCATCTACATTATCTTTTCTCATTTCCATTATTTTATCTAAATATGGAACAATCAAACGCTTATCAGCTCTCCCTATTCTTCCAAGTGCATTTACTGAACGCTCTCTTAATTTATAGCAATCATCATGTAAATAATTTACAATATCTGCAACATACTTTTTCACTTCTAAAGGATAATTTAATCCCATTTCTCCAAGAAGCCATAAGACCTTTGCTTTCACATCATCAGAATGATTTTCATTTAATTTAGCAGCAACTTCATCAATAACTACATTCCAACTCTCTTTATTTTTCGTTATCTCTCTTAATTCCTTTAGTAGCTCTCTATCTTCACCTATATTTACCAATTCAGATCACTCCTCAAAATACAACTTTTCAAAATCACTTATCCAATCACTTAATGCTTCTGATAGCAATGCTTGTTGCTTTAAGATAGATTTGGCACAAACAGGAATATTTTCTCTTTCCATCTCTAACTTGCTAACTGCATTTTTGTACTTGTCAATCTCTGTTTCAATATTGTCTATAATCTCTTTGCTTTCATTTTCTGACAGCATTCCTATATTGATAATAACTGCATTAAAATCTAAAAATACATTGACCATTTGAGCAGATATTTTCTTCATCAATTCTAAAAAATACTTGTTTCCTTTTTCTGTAATGTGATAAATTGACTTTTCAGGCATATTCCCATCTCTTGATAAATCACCTTTTATATAACCCTTTTCTTCCAACTGAATTACCTTTTTATAAATTGATGGAGTGCTGACTTTTACCCATTTAGAAATATTTCTGTACTCAACATTCTTTTGCAACTCATAAGCACTTTGTTCTTTCTCTTTAATCATTCCCAAAACTATTAAATCTATTGTTGACATATCGTTCCCCCAAACAAAACTATTATAAATTATACCACTATATTTTATAGCGGTCAATATTAGGTGATTGTGTAAAAGAGTTTAATATTTATAAAAATCAAAGGGTTCTGTATCAAAGATCGTATGAAAATTTCCAAATCAATTAACTAAATTTTCTTTTTTGCGCTATAATATTTTAAGAGAATTAAATTGATGCTTAATGCTTGCTCCATAACTCACACTTTTGTAGCAAGCACAGTAAGTGTACGGACACTTACTGAAAAATTGGTGAAGCAGCCCTTCGGGATCTGCTTCTTTTTTTATCAATTTTTAGCTTGTTAGGGAGACCCTAAGACCCCAAAAATCATACAAAGGAGGAAATTTCTATGGCAAATAGGATACGAAATGAACGAATTGAAATTAAATTGACCAAAGAAGAAAAGGCTCTTTTTAAGGAGAAGCGAAAGCTCGCAAGGTGCAGAAATATGAGCCACTTTATCCGCAAATGCGTTTTAGAAAAGGAGATTTATCAGGTAGATTTAGAGCCTTTTAGGGATTTGTAAGGCTTGCTTTCCAACGCTACAAATAATATCAATCAGATTGCAAAGAGAGTAAATCAGACAGGTATCATCTATAAAGATGACATAGGCGATATGAAGAAAGAGATTGAACATTTTTCTAAAGAATTATGGCAAATTCACTCCCTACTTCTAAAAAGAACTTCTGAAACGGAAGGGGAATGACAATGGCTATTACTAAAATCCATCCTATTAAATCAACTCTTCATCTCGCCATCAACTATATTGTCAATGAAGAAAAGACAGATGAACAGCTTTTGGTAAGCAATCACAAATGCCACGAATCTTCCGCTCATACTCAGTTTTTAAGAACAAGGGAGGAGGCGGGAAGAAAAGGAACTGTCCTTGCAAGACATCTGATTCAATCTTTTCTACCGGGAGAAGCCACGCCTGAAATGGCACATCGAATCGGTCTTGAGCTGTGTAAAAAGATTCTAAAAGATGAATATGAGTTTGTGTTATCGACGCACATAGATAAAGGGCATATCCACAATCACATCATCTTCAATAATGTGAATATGGTTACCGGCAAATGCTATCAGTCCAATAAAAAAAGCTATCATAAGATCCGTTACCAGAGTGATAAACTGTGCAAGGAAAATAACCTTTCCATCATCGATGAACACTACGAAAGCTTTAAGAAAAAGTATAAAGTAAACGGTAAGTCTTGCCTTTCAAGCTCTCTGGACTAATCATTTTATAATACCTCCATATATTTTCTTATTTCATCTTCAACTCCTAATATCCGGCTATATTTAATAAGATTTCTCATATTTTTTCCCTTACTGTTAAAGTATCCGGTGATCGCATCTACAAATATTTGTTTGTCCATGGCATTTCTTTCGGAAACAATATCACAAATGCTTCTTTCCATATCATAGCATTTTACTTCATTTCCAAATGCTGTCTTTACGGTTATAATACCAATATCAAAGTTTTCTTTTTTTATATAATGTACCTTAATATTATTCATTCGTTTTTTTATATGACCGACATTATAGCCTTGAGGTACACTAATATGAAAAGAATTTGGAGTTCTATCACTAAGTCCTAACAAAAACAAGGCAGTATGAAACGAAAATACAACTTTTTCATTATTATATGATATTAGTACAAGTTCATCGTCTATATCATCTTTTTTCTTGTATACTCCATTTTTTACTCGCTCAAGTTTCCCTTTATGAACAAGTTCAGCAAGCTTATATCTCTTAATGCCGAGCTTTTCAGCTTCTTTATTTGTAATGAATCCTTTTTCTTTTAAATATTCATCCAAAATATTCATCATACATCGCCTCCCACATTTACGCTTTTATTATATAATATTAAAGAGTATTTGTAAATAAAGGTTGCAAAAAAGAGCCGGTGCAGTCCTAAGACCACACCGGCCATCATCTTATCTTTCTGCTTCTTTTCGCTTTTCTTTACTCTCTTTCGGCTTTTGCTTATCTTCCGCATGATATTCTTTGATAGCACCAAGTATGGATTTTTTCTTTTCCTCCTGTCCTTTCATCTGTTCTTTTGCCTTTAAGAGCTTTGAGGATAATATTCTTACATTGCTGTGTTCCTTGCCGTTATCATCAATAGAGGTTCTAAACTGTCCGAATAACTTTACGAAATCTCCCTGTTTAAAGTCCTTTGGAATATCACTCTTTTCTCCATAGGCAGAGCAATTATGTAATCTAAATATTCATGAAGCAGATTGATGGTGTCATTTGCCATAAAGGCATCATTCTCATTTTCGGTTTAGAACGCAAAGAACATAGATGCCTGAGTTAATTAAAATATCTTGATATGTGGTATACTGTTTAAGTATATGGGGCACTAGCTCAACCGGATAGAGTCGCAGACTTCGAATCTGTTGGTTGGGGGTTCGAATCCCTCGTGCCTCACCAATTCAGAAGCGGCAGACGTTGCTAAAGCATCAGCTCTGTTATTCATACAAGCTATATACATGAAATCTTCATATGTATATAGCTTGTTTGTTTTATCCTTGAGAAAATGTGCATATGCCTTTTTTAAAGTTGCCTCAGATGCCTCCAAATCCAGATGCCCCTTTATCTTATGAAACACTACATCAAATTTTTCGTTGTAACCTATGAGCTCCTTCCAAAGTTCTACATTTTTTACAGGCTCCTTGCTTGAAGTGATAAATCCGTTTTTCTCCCACTTTTTATACCAGCCTTGCGAAAAACAATTCACTATATATGCACTGTCTGAAAACACATCTACAGTGTATTTATCCGTCTTTATAAGCCTAAATGCTTTTATTATGGCAAGGAGCTCCATTACATTATTTGTAGTGTTCTCCATACCGCCCTTTACTTCTTTTTTATGCTCACGAAACTCAAGTATCGCTCCAAAGCCTCCGAGGTTTTCATCACTTTGATTGCCTCTGCAGGATCCGTCTGAATATATTCGTATTTTATTTTCATCTAACGCCATCGATACTCCTAAACTCTATTCTCCATTAAACTTACGTATCCTAAGTGAATTAAGCACAACGCTTATAGAGCTGAAACTCATGGCTGCCGCTGCAAACTCAGGGCGGAAGGCTATCCCGAATAGTGGAATGAAAAAGCCCGCCGCAAACGGTATGCATATTATATTGTATATGAATGCCCACATTAGGTTTTCCTTAATGGTTCTCATAGCACGCTTTGAAAGAAGCACTGCCCTATACACCGTATAAATATCATCAGCCGAAATCACGATATCCGCTGAATCTATAGCAATATCTGTGCCGGCGCCCACCGCTATACCCACATCGCTCGTAGCTATTGCAGGGGCATCGTTGATACCGTCACCCACCATTATAGTCCTTTTCCCGGCCTTTTTAAACATGGTGAGCTTATCCGTTTTGTCCGCAGGCATCAAATTAGCCGCAAAATCCTTAACACCCAACTTGGTCGCTATGAACTTTGCACTTCTTTCATTATCTCCTGTGAGCATACAGGTAACAAGCCCTAAGTTATTCAATTTATCGATAGCGGATACCGCGTTGCTCTTAAGCACATCCGTAAGCGAAAATACCGCTAGCAACCTATATTTGCCACCCTCTATCTTTTTGCCTAAAAATATGGATGTTGCCCCTTCGTCTTCATTTATTCTTGCAGTCTTAAGCATTTCCTCTTCTTCAATACTAACCTCGGGATTTATAAAATCAAGCTTTCCCAATCTGTATTCACTTCCTGAAATTTCAGCATCCATACCGAGACCCACACTGGATTTTGCCATAACCTGCTCGCCGCTATACGAAACGCCTTTACTATCCGCATAGTCTACTATCGCTCTTGCCAAAGGATGGTTTGATTGCTTTTCAATGCTTGCCGCTATTGAAAGAGCCTCTCCTTCATCCATAGCAACTACATTCACCGCTTGAACCGTCGGTCTTCCTTCCGTCAGTGTTCCCGTTTTATCGAAAACTACCACATCGGCACTGCCGGCATTTTCAAGAGATTCCGCATCCTTTATGAGAATACCCAGATCGGCTCCTCTTCCTGTAGCTACCATTATGGCTAGAGGCGTTGCAAGCCCCAACGCACAAGGACATGAAACAACGAGCACGGCTACCGCTCTTTGCATTGAAAATGAAAAGTCCCTTCCTAAAAACATCCATGCTGCGAAGGTTATTACAGCTACTAAAATTACAACCGGTATAAATATCCCGGCTACCTTATCGGCTATCTTAGCTATTGGAGCCTTGGTGGCACTTGCCTTCTCCACAAGTTTGGTTATTTTAGATAAAGTGGTGTCATCCCCCACCTTCGTAGCCTTCATTACAAAGTAATTACCTGCATTTATGCTCGCAGATATCACCTCATCACCTACAGTCTTCTCACAAGGTATGCTTTCACCGGTGATAGCGGACTGATCAAGCGATGTCTCGCCTTCATATACAACTCCGTCGACAGGTATCCTATCCCCCGACATTATAGCGAGTAAATCTCCGGATCTTATATCTGCAGTAGCTACTTCTACCTTTTTGTCTCCTCTTATAACCGTAGCTCTATCGGGCGCTAAATTTATTAGTTTTTTTATAGCATCCCCTGTTTTACCTTTGGATTTCGCCTCTAAAAATTTCCCCAACGTGACCAGCGTGAGTATCATCCCGGCAGACTCAAACGACAATGAGGCGATGCTGGCTATCGTGCCTACGGCTATTAGAGAATCCATGTTTGCAGATCCCCTGAAAAGCGACAGGATACCGTTTTTATAGTACTTATGATTTACGACAACTATAGGAAGCACCAAGATGGCTGAAATTATGTAAATCCATAATTTAGAAATCCCGAGCGAAACGATACCGTGCATATGAATCATGTTTAAAACAAAGAGAGGCAACATGAACACAAGCGAAACTACAAATCTTTTTTTATAGTCCTCCTTGTTTTCATCTATTATGCTATCCATATCAAGCTTTTCGCCGGCATCTATACTGGCCTCAAACCCAAGGCGTGATACCACATCACGTATCCTTTCATCCGAGAGCTTATCATCTTCATAATCTATTTCCATTGAATTTGTGAGCAAATTCACATCTACGCTGTTTACGCCCTCACACTCTCCCAGCTTTTTATCTATTCTTGCGGCACAAGCAGCACATGACATTCCTTTTATACTGTATCTTTGATTCATAGTACCCTCCTTCAATTAATGCCTATAGTCCTATTATACCTCTCCGTAAAGCTGTTATAACTATATTGAATTGCTTTTTCTCATCTTCTCTGATATATTATCAAACGGGAGAAAATAATGAATAAGCAAAATCAAAAAAGAAATATCAAAAACAATGAAATATCTCTGTTGGCCACAGATCTCGACGGCACCCTGTTGCTTCAAAACAAGCATATTTCAAAACGTACCTACGATGTGCTGAAAAAAGCGAATGAAAACGGTGTACACATTGTAATCGCTACGGGGCGATCCTTTTCGGCGCTCCCTGAAAGCATATTTAAAATAGACGGAATGCGATACGTCGTTACATCTAACGGAGCAAATATAATAGATCTTAAGGATAATGAGGTAATTTACAAAAATTGCATAGATGCTGCGCAAATTCCAAAGATAATAGATTTCCTAAAAGGAAGGCCCTACATCTTGGAAGTTTTTACAGGCGGCAAAGCCTATATGTCAAAGAGCGATTATGATAAATTCAGATCTCGCACCATAGATTTCAGACCCATAGAATACGTGCTGCAAACCAGAATACCTATAGACGACATATTCGAATTCACAAGTAAAAACGCCTCCGCAATAGAGAACATAAACATAAACTTCGATAGCCTAAGCGATAAGCCTAAGGCGTATGAAGAATTGCTTAAATTCGATAACATCACCGTCACGACATCTTTTGACTTTAACCTGGAAATTGGAGGAAACACCACGAGTAAGGGCGATGCGCTCAACTTTCTTACACAGATGCTCGGGCTCACTTCAAAAAACGTGCTGAGTATCGGCGATAATCCGAATGACAGCTCGATGCTGGGCTTTTCCGAGATTGCGGTGGCTGTTGAAAATGCACATGAAGATATAATTAAACTTGCAGACCACATCACCTCCTCAAATGATGAAGACGGTGTGGCAAAGGCAGTAGAAAAATTTGTTTTATCCTAGGAGGTAGAAATGAAAATTGCAATCGTAGGCGCCGGAAAGCTCGGAACTAAACTGATTCAAACCATTTTATCGGGCGAACACTCAATAACTATAATAGATAAGAAAGAAGATGTAATAAATAACCTTTCAAATCACTACGATGTAATGACGATGTGCGCAAACGCAAAGAGCAGGACTGCACTCGAAGAATGCGACATAAAATCATACGACTACATGGTAGCTGTAACAGGAAGCGACGAATCTAACCTTCTCATCTCGAAGATGGCTAAAAAACTCGGTTGTAAGCGCACAATAGCCCGTGTTCGAAACCCGGAACACATCGATCAGCTTCCCTTCTTAAGAGAACTCATGGAAGTGGACTACATTGTAAACCCCGATCTTACAACCGCCATGCAGATTTATAAATATCTTGCAAAAAAATACACCGCAACTACGGCAGTATTCTTTGCGGGCAAGGTGTCCATGTGCAGTATAAGTGCGGCAAATGCAAAAATTGAATCCGGCACTCCGGTATCCAATATCAAAGACATACTCGGCAATATAATTCTCGCAGCCATATCTAAAAAAGGCGGTAAGGTAATAATTCCAAAATCAGATACGGTAATTTCCGAAGGCGATGAACTGTTTATCGTAGGAGAAACGGAGCAGATACAGACAATAACCGCAAAGCAAGGCAAGCACATAAACGAGACCAACATAAACAACGTAATGCTGCTTGGAGGCGGAAAAACTGCGTTTTTCTTGGGTAAGATGCTGCTTGACTTTGGAATAAATGTAAAAATAATAGATAACAACAGAGAACGATGCCAGTACCTGTCTTCGCATTTAGACGATGCGATGGTGCTACTTGGAGATGCAACGGACCTCACCCTCCTCACGGAAGAAAACATAGCAAACATGGATGCAGTGGTAACCTGCACGGGTTTTGATGAAGAGAATCTACTGCTTGCACTCACAGCAAAAAACTACGGTGTAAGCGATGTAATTGCAAAGATAAGCCGTGAAAGCTATGCTGAACTTATAGGCCTTATGGAAATAGACATGACGATAAATCCTGTGAGCATATGCATCACAAATATAATGAGATACCTGCACGGTTCCGCCGACTTTGTTGCATCCCAACTGATTCAAGGGCAGGCTCAGATACTGGAAGTGTTGATAAATGAAAAAATGCGCATATGCGGCAATAAGATAAAAAGCGTAGAACTACCTAAAGGAACCATCATAGGCGCAATAAACAGAGGTGCGGAAATCCTGATACCTGACGGAAACACAAGCTTTAAAAAGGGTGATCGTGTGATAATAGTGTCCATGCTCGATGATGTGCCTGAAATAGAAAGGTTCTTTAGTAAAAAATAAGTTAAAAATCCCAATAAAGTAGTGCAAGAGTTCAAGTCTATGGTAGCTTAAGAGAATGTTTATGCAAAACTATTTTTTCATGAATTTCTGTCACATATGTTTGATTATACTGGACAATCAAAAGTGGAATATAGAACATCTACTTGAAAAACGAGTATGAATAGTGCCTTGTTTTTTCAGGATCTATGCCGTACTTATACTTCAATAGCTCAGATACCGTAACCAGCTGATAGCCCTTCTTTTTAAGGCTTGGTACGGCCTTCATGGAAGCTTCCACCGTGCTTTTATGAATGTCGTGCATGAGCACCACCGCACTTACCAGCTTCTTTTGAGAGGTTATAAACTTTGCAAGGTGCTTTGCACTTTTGTGCCGCCAGTCATAAGTATCTATAGACCAGAAAATAGCGGATTTATTAAATAACTTCGTGGTGCGTCCGTTCCCTGCTCCATACGGCGGTCTATACAGCCTCGGGGCAAAGCCTACAGCCTTCTTAAAAGCTTCGTCCGTTCTATGGTTTTGCTCAATCACCTTTTTTTTGCTCAAAGTCAATAAATTAGGGTGGTTATAGCTGTGTGATGCTAATTCCATGCCGGTTGAAACCGCCTTCTTCAAAATTTTATGATCAGGATCTTTGTTTTCTATATTTACTCCTAACTGAAATAGAGTGCAGGCTCCCCCAACCCTTTCAAATAATTTTAACAATCTATCTGTATGTTCGCCGGGTCCATCATCATAGGTAAGTGCTATCATCGGTTTTGAAGGATCTATTTTTCTCGCCTCAATATCATCTCTTAAGATGTCTCCGGGAAGCGATATCTTTATGATGCCTTCTTCTTCTTTAATATATTTTTGCTTATCCAGGTATAGATTTACGTCTCCATTCTTTGAAACAGCAATATCTAAACCCTCTACCGATTTTAATATATCCGCCGTCTTGCTTTGCACTTCGCTCAAACTCTTAAGACTTTGAGTAATGGCCTTTTTCAATTTCACTTTATAGTCCTGCTTATATAGACTGAAGCGTGATAATAGTCTGTTGCTTTTTTCGTTAAAGCACAGCGTTTTAACGGATGTTCCGATGCTTTTAATGACATCCTCACTCTTTTTAAAATTTAGCGTTTTGATATCTATGCACTTCATACCTTTAAATTCATATGTTTGACCCACTATGTAAATATGTGCATTGCCATGAGCCTTATTTAGCTTTTTAAATGTCTTTTCCTTTGAATCTATGTATTTTTTGCACTCATCCTTGATATCGCCGCTAACATTAGACATTAAAACGGCTTTAGAGCTGTATTTATCATAGTTATAATCTATATTCAGCTTATCTACATTCTCATAGCCCTCTTTCTTTATCTTCTCGTTAGTAAACTCTATAAATCCGTCCCTGCTATCTAACGATCCGTTGCCTGACGTGCAGCTTTTAATAACTGTTATTATGCATAACAAAAACATCACTAGCAGTGCTATTGATATTATTCTTTTTTTATACATCCTCTTTTTCTTCGCAGCTAAATGCTTTTTTCGCTTTTCATTTTCTATTTTCGTCTTTTTTATAAATTCGGGATCCCAATTGTCTTTTTCCATATTCACCTGCTTTTACGCTTCGTTTTGCATTAATTCATTCTAAAACTCTCAACATCGAAAAACCATTCAAAAAATTTAGGGTTGATATTTCCACGCAATTTCGTAGAGGTTATAACGCCTTCCGTATTTTTTAAAATGCTTATATAAGGCAAATCATCCGTTATCATTTGATCCAGATGTTTTAATATTTTACGTGATTTCTCTTTGTCTACACTTTTATTAAAATCTGAAAGCCTTATATTCACAAGCTCATTATCATAACCAATATGATTGTGCTTGCCGTCCCTTGCAAGAAATGTACTTAAATCCCACATTTTATTAAATGATAATTCTCCGAGGAACATATCAAAATCGCCTTTCTTTAGCCTATTTTCATATTCATCTTTTGATAATACATCGGTCTTAAGAGATATCCCGGCTTTCTCAAACCCCTTTGCAATTAAATCCGCTGACTTTATACGTTCCTTACTGCTCTTAGATACGATCATATTAAATTCCAACCTGCCACTCGTATTTTCTAAATATCCGTCCTTATTTTTATCCTCAAAGCCTTGTTTTTTCAAAATTTCCCTGGATTTTGAAGGCTCATATTCATGTAGATTCTTTTTATTTTTTATCCCGTAAAAATTCGGATAATACAAGCTGTCTTGTAACACTCCCTTGCCGTAATACGCCTCATTTAATATCGTTTCCTTATTTATTGCATAGTATATAGCCTTCCTCATCGCAAGCGTCTTTACATGTTTCTTTTTAAAATTAAACCCCAAAACTTCAATTCTGTTACTCACAAAATCATATTCAGATACTTTATTTTCTCTTATCTTCGCCTTCCTTGCAGGACTTTTTTCAAATACCATGACTACTCTACCTGCCCCTATCATCCTGTATGGTATCTTGCTGTCAGGAAAAATGCTTATGATGATTCTGTTACCAGGCACCTTCCCCCTATAATCCTTATGCCCGCTTAAAATCAACTCCTTACCCTTTTTATACTCAACCACCTTATACTTACCGCTTCCTATAGGTATTTCACTGCTCGAAAACTGATATTGCGTCTTTGAAAATATCGGGAATGTGAGGGCTGCAAAGTTTATGTTATCTTCGGATTTAAACTGCACATCTATACTGTTTTGCCCTGTCGCCGTTATTTTTTCTACAGTTTCAAGATCCCTACCGAATATATTTTCGTTCGCTCGCTCCTTGAGCCTGCCAAATGAAAACGCAACATCGTTTGCGGTAAGAATATTGCCGTCATGCCACTTTACATTCTTTTCTATTTCCATGTGAAATACATTTTTTTTATACTTATCTCTTATTACTTTAGATACAACTTTCTCCTTGGGAGTCATATTTTTATCTAACTCATACAGTCCTTCATACATCAGCTTGCTCACCTGATAAAACATCATATATTTTGAATTCACAGGATTGAGCTTGCCTATATCAAGGCTGTGCACATAAATATCCTTAGGATTTACAGCGCTATTTTTATCATTATGCTTATTACCAACTTTTACAAAAATCGATGCTATAAGAGCTACCACTACAACCACGGCAATACCTATCAGAAACGTATTTTTATATGAATATAAATCTAATTTACCGTGCGATCCGAAATTTTTACGCACTTTATTCATAATTGCAGGTTTTCGCATAAAATACACCCTTTATAACGCTATTTATCAAGCAAATCATGATATACTAACACTATCTTTCATGTTAATCATTATACCATCAATTACGAAAGGAAATAAAGCATGGTCGATTACCACATGCACACCGATTTTTCAGGCGACAGCACCGCAAATCCTGACAGTATGATACTTACGAGCATTCAAAAAGGTGCGAATGAAATATGCATTACAGACCACTGCGATCCATGTTATCCCGATACATCCGTCAGCTTTGATTTAAAGAGGGATGACTACTTCGATTTTCTTGAAAAAGCTGCGCACAAATATAAAAATAAGATAAAAATAAAAAAAGGCATGGAACTCGGGCTTCAAGACGGCGATGTGCTTGAAATCTGTAATGAAGTGGCCCGTGAATATCCTTATGATTTTATAATTGCATCCTTTCACTGCCTTGACGGTGAGGATCTATACCTTAAGGATTACGACAAAGTACCGAGAGAAGAAACTCTACACAGATTTTATGAAGCGAATTATGAAATACTCAGTAAATTTAAGCATTACTGTATCGTAGGTCACTTAAGCATAATAGACAGGTACATAGGTGAAATCCCACCATATGACGATGTTTACCCGCTTATAGAAGAAATACTGAAGCTGATCATTTCAGACGGTAAAGGGATTGAAATCAACACCTCAGCCAAGAGGTACGGGCTTGGTGACCGCACTACCCCCACAATCCCAATACTGAAGCTCTATAAAAAATTAGGTGGCGAAATAATAACGTTCGGATCGGATGCCCACAGAGAAGAGGATATACTGTACGATTATGATGTGACCTGTGAGCTGCTCCGAAGCATCGGCTTTAGATATTTAGCTACATTTAAAGATATGAAGCCTTCGTTCGTAAAAATTTAACAGGGTGTAAGATGAAGTATGAAGCCATATTAAAACATCTGGAATACGCAAAATCCGCAAAGAGTAACGCTCCACAGAAGCTAAGCGTTCTGCACTTCGCAGACCTCATAGACTTTGTATGCAGCAATGTAATTTTAGACGGCAGCAACCTGTCAAGGCTTGAAATACAAAACGCTATAGAAGGTGACCTGCCGGTTACTTCAACCCTTGGCGAGAACCAAATGATAGAAAACTACGTGGATGTATTTGACTATTTTAAAAAGAGCCTTTCTATGAACTACCTCGATGAACACGTATTTTTAAAGCTATATCATTTGCTTACAAAAGAATATCCATCGTATAGAAACAGAAACAGAGTAGTTGCAAAATTCGGATATATGCCTCCCGATTCTGCAAGGGTTTCAAAGCTCCTGGCTAAACTGTTTAATGCCTATTTTCGCCATGCGAGCGATAAGACCGATAACAAGATCCTGACGGCAGCATACCTTCACGCTGAGATAATCAAAATATCACCGTTCAATGCGTCAAATGATTCCATAGCAAGGGTTGCCATGTATTATTTTTTAATGCAGACAGGTTTTCCTCCTCCGCTACTTGAATGCTCCGATAAGGAATACATAGATTCAATGCATACATATATACACTATGGTAAAATAAATGATTTCTATGCAATCTTGGAAAACGCAATGTACGAAAAACTCATAAAAGTAACTAAACTTCTGGATCATTGACACAAGCAGAGACCGATCAGCGAAAAAACGAACCGCTCATAGGATCAATTGAATTTTCAGATCTTTGTATCATTAACAAGCTGCCTGCTTTTAATGAGTTTATATCCCGCTAGAGAAAACACCAATGCGATAATTACCTGTATTATAAATGCAATTAGCCCTATGTCCTTTGCCACCTCCAGATTAAGGCCTGCCTCTCCTTTGATGAAAATCCCCCTTAACCCTGCTACCAAGTCTATTAGACCATGCCAAAAAACGATCACTAAGAAGTTATCCGTTATAAGATAAATTGCCGCTATGAAGAGTCCTATACCAAATGCATATAAAACCTGAGCTATCGTTGAAAATACGAGTTCTCTATTCACGAAAAAATTAATGCCGTGTATGAGCCCGAACATTACGGATGAAATCAGTGTAGGTTTTAATCCGGGATTAAGTCCTTTACTTCGGTAATACTGCTCCGTCCCTCTAAGTATCCCCACTCTAAATACGAGCTCTTCCGCAAAACCGATTGTAAATGCAAATACCACGGTGGATATTATGCGAGCAAACCCCGGAGATAATAAGTCTTTAGAAGATATCAAAAAAAACGGTCCCAACGAGGGCAGTATCACTATTAAAAATAGAGCTCCTATTTTAATCCCTCTAACGAATGCCCCCGCTTCAAAGTGAAGACACGACCCCGTTAGCCCTAGCATTTTAATAAATACAATCGAAAATAAAAAGAAGACAGCCTCCCTTGCAAGACTTGCATAACCTGAAGGTATACCTGAAACTCCAACGATAGTGCCCGAAACCAACAAAAATAAAATCGAAATACACGTCACAAATACTCCAAATGCGATGGGATTCATTCTAAATTTTAAGTTAATCATCTTCATACACTACCCTCCAAAACATTAAAATATGTCGAGAACACCGAGCCCTGCTGCGATACCTGTAGTAATTGCCTGAGTAATATTATAACCTCCACATGGATATGCGGCATCGAGCAATTCGCCCATCACAAAAAGCCCCTTTATTTTGCTTTCATATGTTTTTGCATCATATTCGCTTTTTAATATGCCTCCTCCGGTTGCCTGCGCCTGATCCCAGCCTCCTAAGCCCTTCACCTTATATTTTAGAGTTTTAAAATCCGGCATGCCGGATTCTTCTAAATGATTTATTATATGGTCTGCCAGTTTTTCATCCAAGAACCCTCTCAATGCATACCTGTAGATATTTTCACCCCTCACGTCATTTTTTATTTCAATATGCCCCTTTATATCTTCAAACCTTTGCTGAAACTCCCGCTTGGATAAGTCCGGGAAGAAATCAATAACTATGTCATATTCATTCATGCTTTCTCTAAAGCTTTTAGTCCTGTCCTTAATCACGATGAACTTCGATAGGTTAAAGGCTGCTATGCCGGAGATTCCGCCCCTTATAAACTGAACCTGCCCCTTTTCGGATGTAAGAAGCCTGTCGTTATGAAAGAGGCTTATCTTCGCATCATGTCTTACCCCTGCTAAGTCATCACCAATACCTTCCAAGTTTATCTTTGTGAGTATGGGAAATACGGGTGATACTTCTAGCCCTAATTCTTTTGCAATGACAAAACCTTCTCCTACGGTACCGAACTTCGGTGCAGCCTTGCCGCCAAGAGCTAGACACACGACTCTTGCACCAACCTGTATCTTTTCATTTATATCGCTCACACAGGTTATGGAAAATCCACCGTCATCTCTTTTCACGTTGCAAACCTTCGTATTAAACGCAACACCTATATCAAGGCTATGAAGCCTATCCTTAAACGCATTTACTACCGTTGCCGACTTCATTGAATACGGATATACCCAGCCGTTATCCTTGCACTTTAGATATACACCCATGCCCGTCATGAAGGCATTTACTTCAGAAAAACCTTCTGCATTTTTATTGGATATATTACACCTGCCGTTGCCGGAAGCCGCAAGCTTTCTCAAAATCTCACGGTTTTTTTCTATTATTATCACTCTAAGATCGGGACGCATCTTCTTTATGGTAATAGCAGCAGTTACTCCTGAAACTCCTCCTCCGAGTACGCATACATCGTAAGCTCCGGACATCATTACATTTCCTTCATTTTTACTTGCCGAGGTTTTTTCGCCTCTTTCTTCATAGCCCATAATCATTACAGCTCTTCCCTTCCGCCAAGCTCTAATATCCTTACTTTTTCAGGAAGTTTTCTGAGAAATGTAGAATGCGCTCTTTGAAGATCCCCTGTAAAGGCATCCATATCTATTACAACCAGATCTATTTTATTTTTTTCGCTTAAATCAAGCAAACCCTGGACTATGGAATTCCCTCTCAGAAAGGCTATCTTGGCGCCATGCGTATATATGTATTCAAGGCCTTGATCCAAGCTCTGCTGCCTTTGGCTGCCTTCCTTCATTACATCGTCTTTATCTATAGAATATGTAGCCCATAGCTCTCCACCTGAATCTCCTAGGCTTTCTTTTGCCGCCTCTATAAGATTTTTAGGATCGTGCTCATCGCCGATACATATAAGTACATTCATGTTACGCCTACCCCGTATTTTGCATAACTTAAAACTTTCCCATATATTATATCAACTAGGCTAAGCACTGCGTCAATATTTTTATCTGTATTTTATGTTTTCCGTAAGAGCCGTTATAATCTGCATATTACTGGGTTTACTGATACCTCTGTATTCCTGCGTTTCATCCATTACGACAGCCAAAACATGAGCCTTGTTCATATCCCAAGCCGCCGCTATGGCATGCCTTATTGATTTTTCCACGGAGGCTAAACTGCACTTATTCTTCATTGCTATACTCGGATATATCACCTTCATGGCCGTACCGTAATGTATGGTAATACCGAGCGCTAACTCTATAGCATCGCATAAATATCGATACCCCTTCATATGAGGCGGCACCCCGAGCGATCTTACCTCTCTGATAATATCCTTATACCTTATTCTCTTTGTCGCACTTACCGTATTGTTTGGCAGTTCTTCTACCCTGTTCACATTTTGCATTTTCCCCTCCTATACTGTAAACTCTTTTATTAATTTTTGAACTGTTTTAGGCCCGATGCCCGGCACCTTAACCAGATCTTCCACCTTTTTAAAATTTCCGTTGTTCTCTCTGTAATCTACTATCTTTTCCGCGGTTGCAGGTCCTATTCCATTTACCGTCTGAAGCTTTGTGGCATCTGCCGTATTTAAGTTTACCTTGCCTCCATCGCGCTCATTATCACGCCCGTCGCTTCTAGAATTCTCAGAGCCTGATGTCTCTTCACCGGATTTCGGAATATAGATTTTATCTCCGTCTTTTACAAAAGCCGCCCTGTTAATCTTTGAAATATCAGCCTTAGCCGTTAATCCGCCCGCCGCCTTAATCGCATCTTCTATTCTACTCTTTTTACTAAGATGCACGACTCTTGGATGTTTAACAGCCCCTGAAATATCTATCACTATGTTTTCACTGCCGGCATCCTCCACCTTGGATGGTTTTGCCTTTTCCTCAACCTTTATTTCGGATTCACCCTCTGCCTGACCTCCAAAGTGATTCGCTGCAAATCCGACGCCACAAAATAACATGATAATAATAATTTTGATAATCAGAGATTTATTTTTCAGCATAAATTCCTTGTTGAAATATTTTTTGAGAATTTCATTCATACTTCCTCCTATATAATTCGGGGATGTTGCAAGAAGCGAGTGGGAAAAACAAGGATACTAAAATAATTAGTTGCATTCAACAACATATAACTTTTTCGCCATATATCATAATTTTTTGTGCAATATATAAATATTTATAACAAAATAAGTTATAACAACCCACTCTATAAATCGTCCGGAAAATTTAATTGCTATTATTTTTTACTTCTATTTTCTACAACTCACCATAAAAAAGCTACAACCTGTAGCCTTTTTCGGTTTTCATATATTGATATGTCTTAATTTGTTAAAATGTATATCCCATTTATAAGTTATGGGCTTTCATATTTCATATATGATTATAATTAATTTACCGGGATTAAATCCTCTTAAGCCCTTTAAGATATTCTTTTTGAGCTCCGGTGATCCTAAAGCTCTCCCTTGCCTTTTGTATCGTCTTATTGTGCACCCACTTATCTAAAGTACCATTCTCCAACAGAACCACCACATGCTCCCACTGCTTCGCAAGAGCCGTCGCAAAATACCAGGCAAGCATCATGTTTACATAGTATTCTTCCGAATGGATACTTAAGGGGATCTTCAAATACTCAAGCGAAAAATCCTCATCAAGAAAATGACGCATTAACATTCCTATCCCGAATCGGCATGTATATGTATGCCTTGAGCCTGACCACTTCTCAATTTCTGAAAAGAGCTCGTTCTTATATTTCTTAAAAACATTAGGAGACAGGGTATCGCACACTGCCCAATTATCGATAAAAGGAAGAAACCTCTCAAGTTCTGCGATGCACACATCGTAGTCTTTTATCTCTGCAATCAAAAGCCCATGAAGCATATTTTCTTCGAAATAATGATGGGGCAGTTTTCTTAAAAATTCTTTACACTCTTTCGTTTTTCCAAAAAGTTTAACGAGTTTTCTAAGCTTTGGGATTCTGACTCCTATAAAGTGCTCTCTGTCAAGTCCGGGGGTTAGCCTACTTTGAAAATCCGCATACCCCACTTCCTGCAGATTCATTAGTTCCTTTAATATATCCATTTATGATCACGAATCTTTGAAGTTTGCCTTGCGTTTTTCTAAGAATGCGCTCATGCCTTCCTTTTGATCTTCAGTGCTGAATAACTGCGCAAAGCTCTCTATTTCAAGCCTGCTGCCTCTCAAGATATCCATGTTTGCACCGTTTTCAATAGTCTGTTTGCCCGCCATAAGCGCATATATTGATTTTGAAGCCATCTTTTCTGCAATTTTAGCACATTCATCTTCAAATTGATCTTCATCTATGATCTTTTCGACGATGCCTATATCAAATGCCCTCTTTGCATCTATCATTTCACCCGTCATTATCATATAACTTGCCATTCCTGTGCCTACAAGTTTTGTAAGCCTCTGTGTGCCGGAAAACCCCGGGATGATACCGAGTGCTATCTCGGGTTGCCCGAATTTAGCGGCGGCGGATGCAAGCCTAAAGTCACAAGCCATGGCAAGCTCAAGTCCACCTCCCAGGGCAAATCCGTTTATAGCTGCTATTACCGGCTTTTTACAGGATTCTATCTTATTCATAAGCCTGTGTCCAAGACATGCAAGCTCGTGAGCCTTCAAATTATCCATGCTTACCATAGCCTGAATATCCGCTCCTGCTACAAACGCTTTCCCGGCGCCCGTAATCATAGCAACCTTTTCACTGCCACCTTCAAACTGCAAAAGAGCTTCATACATTTCACTGAGGACTTCTTCGTTCAGCGCATTCATCGCTTTAGGTCTGTTAATCGTGATCTTTGCCACTTTACCGTCCACATCATAAATTAAATTTTTATACATAATGCGCCTCCTTTACATAAAAATCTTCTACAACTTCATTATAACACCGTAACAATGAAACCATACCCTTTCCTCTCAATAATGTGAACTTTTTAAAATATACCCTAAAGTTATTATATTGAAGGCAAGATTATATTATCTGAAAGGCACAACTTTTCCACCTATATATAGTGGTGATGAATATATTTTCTACTCCATATATTGTTTTTGGGTTTATTTTAATTTTTCGAAGCTCAATTTGTTATATAATAATTCCCACGGGTAAAAAATTCATTAGCTAAAATTGTTTTGCAAAAAAATATATCTATCAGCATTCATTTAACATGAGGAGGACTAAAATGAAAATTAACACAAATCAACAAATTTCGGAAAAAGAAACTCAAGGCTATATCGATTATATTGAAAACAAATACAATCGTAAGCTGGATTCCCTGGATATAAATATAAACGGGGATTTTGTAGATCTTAGCTATGAATTTGAAAAGGTACCGTTTGAAAGGATCAGGCGCATCACCGGTTATCTTGTGGGTACTATGGATAACTGGAACAACGCAAAAACAAACGAAGAAAAAGACCGCGTAAAACATGCGATGAATAACTGTGGCTGCGGTAGTGACATAGCAAAACTTTAATATGGTAGACGGTCTTAAAAATCTTTCAAGTAAGAGGAAAGGAATTTTGTTGATTACAGCATCTTCCTTTCTTTTTTGTGCCATGCAAATAAGCATACGCTTTGCAACCGGACACATCCCCCTCATGCAGCAAATATTTTTCAGAAATATCATAACTCTGATAATAAGCTTTATCTTTATTAAAAAAGATGGCGCTTCATATTTTGGCGGTAAATCTCATCAGCCGCTGCTGTTTGTAAGATCGGGCTTCGGGTTTTTAGGCCTCATCGCCGCCTTCTATGCATCAGGTCATGCGCTTCAAGCAGATGTATCCACCATAATCAGGCTTTCTCCATTTATGATTACCATACTTGCTCGCATAATACTTAAGGAAAAAATATCTAAAATACAGATACCGGCTCTACTAATAGCATTTTCAGGAGCGCTCTTCATAGTATCTCCTTCATTTAAATCAGGAATTTTGCCGCTTACTGCAGCCTTCGCCTGTGCGTTTTCATCCAGCATTGCCTATACTTTGCTGGCCTACTTTAAGGATAAGGTAAACGGTATGACCATAATAATGCATTTTTCATGCTTTTGCATGGTAGGCAGCATTCCATTCATGATAAATAACTTCGTGATACCGAATGCCTTCGATGCCACGATGCTGCTCTTAATAGGCGTATTAGGCGGTTTTGGTCAGATAGCTTTGACATATGCATACAGGCAACAAAACGCAGGTGAAATAAGCGTATACAGCTATTTTTCCATAATATTTTCCATAGTACTCGGCTTCATATTCTTAGGCGAATCTCTCCCTGCCACTTCTATATTGGGCTCTTCACTTGTTCTGCTCGCAGCATACCTCGTGTATAAATTCTCCCATAAATAATACCCTGTGCATCGCTATTATCTAAACTCAAAACCTACACACTTTTAACTTGCGGTTCAGACCCACCCTACTAAAAAAATCAAACTTCTTGAATTTTACTAAACCTTGCAGTCATATATGTTGAATGCTACCGTAAACAAAATGGGCATATGTAATGAATATGTGCAGAAAGCCCGGAACTACAATATAACGACGAAGGCAAAAGCTTTAAAAAGATTAAGTGCAGCATATGCAAAAAAGGCTTACATATGTGCTATTTATGGTAGACTTCATTTTTTATTATCTTAAAACTTCTATACAGCTGCTCCAATAATATCAAACGCATAAGCTGATGCGGAAATGTAAAATCAGAAAAGGACAACCTTAAATCCACCGCTTCCCCGACAGCATCCAGATATCCGTCAGATCCTCCTATCACTATATCTATATCCGCTCTTCCATCGAGCATCAAATCTGAAATTTTTTTAGAAAGAGCTATCGAATCCATCTTCTTTCCGTGCACATCCAAAGCGATTTTGTACGCATTCTTGCGCAGTTTATTCACAATATCCCTTGTTTCTGATGATTTGCCGGTCTCCTTAAGTTCCATGATCTCTATCTTTGCATAGTTTTTAATTCTATCAGCATAATCAAGACAGGCTTCCCGCATATATTTTTCTTTTAGCTTTCCTACAGCCAATATCCTTATATTCACCCTATCTACTCCGTATCTCCGCAGCCTTCGCATGTGCTATAAGCCCTTCTCCCCTTGCAAGAACTGCAACGTCAGGTGCCATCCTCTTTGCCTCTTCACGGCTCATTCTTTGAAAACTGCATACCTTAAGAAATGTCCCCACCCAAAGTCCTCCTGTATACCTGCTCGCACCTAATGTCGGCAATGTATGATTTGGACCGCTCGCATAATCTCCGAATACCTCGGCTGAATTTTCACCTAAGAATATTGCGCCATAGTTTTTGAATGAATCCTTTATATCATCTATTCGATTTTCATCCACCATAACTTCTAAATGTTCGGGAGCATATTCATTGGCAAACGCAATCGCATCGTCCATGTCATCCACCAATAAAATTTCCCCGTATTCTTCCCATGATTTCCTTGCAATTAAAGCCGTAGCAAGATTTTCAAGCCGGATATACACTTCATCATTCACAGCATTTGCAAGGGATCTATCGTTCGTAACCAATATGGATTTTGCATACACATCATGTTCTGCCTGCGCAAGGATATCCGCCGCTATTATCTCAGGGTTTGCACTTGAGTCTGCCACTATCAGCACTTCACTGGGACCTGCCAAAAAGTCTATCCCAACCTTTCCATAGCACTGCCTCTTTGCTTCCGTTACATAGCTGTTGCCGGGCCCCACTATGACATCCACAGGATTTATGCTCTCCGTACCGTAGCAAGCCGCCGCAATTCCTTGAGCCCCGCCGACACTGTAAATTTCATCAGCTCCTGCGATATCTAAGGCTACAAGTGTAGTAGGATTCACCTTGCCGGTATCCTTTGAAATCGGAGTTATTGCAATAATACGCTCTACCCCTGCTACCTTTGCAGGTGCGCAGAGCATGAGCGCCGTTGAATAAAGAGGATAAGATCCTCCCGGTACGTAACAGGCTGCAGAGTTTACAGGTATGATGCTATGCCCTAGCAGTTTCCCACCTTCTTCATACTTCAGCGGGCGTATACATTCCTTCTGGCAAATCGCAAAGTCCCTTATATTCTCGTGAGCCCTTGCGATCTTTTCCTTTATCTCAGGATCAATTATTTCGTAAGCAAGTTCTATATCTTTTTTGCTAACCCTTATATCGTCTAAATCGTGTCCATCGTATTTTTTTGAAAAATATCTGAGTGCCTCATCTCCTTCTGACTTCACTCTATCTATAATATCTCTCACATCCTTTTCGATGGTATTATTTTTATCAAGTTCTCGTTCTCTTCCCTTTTTTATATATTCTATCATTATATACCCTCTACACATCTATACGCCAATTAGCTATATTATACACTAATTGAAAATTTACAGCCGAGCTTTTATGCTCATTTAATATGAAATTCAAGTATTAAACTATATGTTATCATCTCCTTCGTTAAGTTCCCAATAACCACTATTTCCACTCCCTACGTATTGCAGATTATCCATTTCTTTTAGAGTTCTTTGTATCGTTTTTACACTTACTTAAATTCATTTCTATCGTGAAGGACATTATGAAGGTCACCGTGAGGGATATAGTGAGGGACACCGTGAAAGTCATTATATATAAAAAAACCTAGGATTTTACTCCTAGGTTACCGGTTATTTAGCATCTGCCAGTTTAGTCACCGACTTTTCAAGAATCTTCATAAGTTCTTTTGCTTCTTCGGCTCTAAACGTCAATCCTTTTGACATATGCTCATGTTCAGGATCCCACTCTCTAACGTCAAGTTTGGGTGGTGTTCCGTTCCACGATACCAGATTCACTTCCTTCGTCCAACCGGTCGCAGATTTACTTATTACACCGTAGTGTGCCTTAACTTCATAGTTGAACGGCTCTCTGCTGTTGCTCACAGCTTCATTCTCATTAAGCGAACTTGCCATATCTCCTCCTTTCTTCCTCTACCCAATAACTTCTCGCTCCCCTTCCCTCGCAATTGGCCCCGCTCCATCGCGCGAGAGAAAATAAAAACTACACCCTGAGGTGTAGCTTTATGATATACCTAAACGCAAGCTCTAAAATGTTTTAGTCAGAATTCGACAGAAAATGTAATTTAGCGTCTCTTAAGCGCCTTCTTCGTTATGATAAGCTTTATTTTGAACTTGTAGTTTTTATAGTGCCCTTTGCCTATCACCGTCACTATGAGCGTTGCTGTTCCCTTCTTTTTAGCTATAATAAATCTATTCTTTACAATCTTCGCCTTGTTGCCCTTGATAGAATACTTTATCTTGGCTATCTTGCCTCCTATTATAAGCTTTGCAGGGATTTTAAATTTCTTTTTTGTAATTTTGATGGTCTTTTTAGTACATTTTACTGTATGATAATCCTCCATGAACTGTGGTGGCACCATGTTGGTATCACCCTCTATGTCTACAGTTTTATTTTCCTTAAGTTCATCTTCACCTATATTATCTCCATACGCCTTTATCAAAGCATTTCCAAATCTATGTGTCTCGCCGAAATATTTTGCCGTAACATTTTTACAGTCCTGCCACTTACCGTTTCTGAAGATAAAACTTTCGTACGGCTTTACTTCCATCCTCATGCCACTATTTTTTTCTTTACTAAGTCCCATCTCAACAGGTTGTATCCATTGATTTGAATTAAGCTTTTGCTCCGTAACTACCATGTATTTTTTACCCTTAGCAAAAACGGGTTGATCATCCAACTTCACCCTCATAAACCCTGCTTCCTTCGTTTTGAAATTCTGGTAGGCTACGATATTTGCACTTCTCTTGTTGCCTTTATCCGCACACTCTATTACATACACCTTACCGTCTACATTTGCTACATCTGTCGTTAAACCGAGCTCCTTAAGCTTAAAATTATCCCTTGCTACAAATACGTTACCAGCCTTCGCCCTCTTTGACGTCCAAGTATATACAGCACCTATTCCAATGCCATCTAACTGATAAATCGTTGAATTGTCGTGCTTTGTATCCTGCTTTTTGTATTCATTGGCCTCTGTCTCATACACACAAGGTTCTGAAAGCGATGCATCATCATACGAAAGGTACATATAGCCTTGTCTGCCAAATCCAGTACCGTAACTGTTTTTAACTATGAAAGCTCCGTTGTTTTTAGGTTTTTGATATCCCGAAGGTGAATCTACTTCGGTATCAAATTTATCCTTACTTATATTATCATCATATCCTACTATCGTAATTTCATGATTTGCCTCAACCTGTGTCAGTGCATTTCCCTTTTTATCAGGCTTTACATAATGAAACTCATCATCACTTACACCACTGAATGATGAAATCCCCGCAGATATCGCATTACAGTTTACAAGTTGCTGTTTGAGTGCATTTATAGCATCGTAATCCGTTCCCAAATAATGTCCTTTACCATTTACCTTTATAGGTTCCGGTAAATATTTTACGCTCTTAAGAGCCGCATCCATTTGGCTTCGCTTACAGCTTTCAGGTGCAGCCTTCATATTAGCTGTAGGATCATATTTGCAGTTACTCTCATCCACTATTCCATACTGCCTGGACAATGTAGGAACTGTAATCGCCCTAGATCCTCCTAAGTCGTATAGTTCTCTTGGAGGTAACATTTTAGGAAATACCTTCTCAAGCCGGGGCATCAAGAATCTATCCTTTCCTGCTGCTAACGTACGATCCTTAAGTTCGCTCGCTGAATCATGACCATACCAAGCCAGATGCCTTTCGGATAAATCTACATCATCCTTACGAACGCAGTTTTGACTGATCAACGATGTCTCGAGACAAGACATAACCGCATGAGTCCAACATGTACCATGAACACCCTGATCCTTTACATTTGTTACTAAATTCCTATCTCTAAGATCCACCTTAGGTGGTAGTATAAATCTTTTAAGCTTTTTTCTTACCTTCAGGTAGGTATTGTCTTGATACTCTTTAACAATCCTCTTTCCCTTAAACTTAACTCTGTTAAACGCTCCTTCACTCTGTGCATTTGAAGTAACTGCATCGCTCAATATTACAGAACATGCAAGTACCAAACACATTGCAATACTTAAAATCTTCTTTTTCATTACAATTCCTTTCTATAATCACATGCTAAAAGTAGGTTTGTAACTAGTATTATAACAAATAACTTAATTACATTTCCATTAATAATTTTTTCGCAAAACTATTTAGTGGAGCTCTTACGCATTGAACTTACAAAAAGAAATGCTCCCGAAGCCAGTAACATAAATAAATACATGTACAGGTTGCGTGTATCCCCCGTTTTAGGTGGAGCGCCGGGATTCGGCGGAGTTGTAGGCTTTGGAGGTTTATCAGGCTTGCGAACATTTGTAATTACAAATCCTATTTTGGCATCTCCCGTTATCGTACCCGTATAGCCGTTTGCAATCGGATTTTCCTTTACTGTGTACTTTATCAAATGTCCATTTTTAGTATATTTAGGAAGGTCTGTAAAACGCCCCTTCCAGTTGTTTGCAGCGGATAAAACGAGCACCTTTCCGGTATTCTTTCCATTTGCGAATAGTTTAACTACGATATTTTGAGGACGTTTTTTATCACGGTCGTTGTTATCCTTCCATATTTTCAAAACCTTTATATTGATTTTTTTCAAAACCGCCTCGCCGCTACCTCCTGAATTTGACCATACAAATTCACTCGTCACCACCTTGTTAGTCGATGAACTCGTTAACTCCGCTCTATTTTTTAATTTTAGCCCGTCTCTATACGTGCTTTTATAAAAGAGCAAATAGGCTTTACCGTTTATATTGCCCATGTTGTAACTGAAAGACCTCTTATCCGGCGAAAAGCTTACCTGACTGCTTATATTTCTAGGATTCTTCCTTACCCAATTTCCATTTTCAAACACCAAATCATATAAAGTAAAACTATCGGTATCCGTCACATACATTATTCCGTCATTGGTTCCGGGAGGTTCTACGGACAACTGATCCTTTACGACAACGTTGGTTAAGTTGGCCTGCTTTGTGTTTATAATCATGGACCACCTTACATGCCCTTCGGATGTCAAGGTTTGCCCCGAATATTTGTTAAGAATGTGATCTGAAGGAGGCGAGGGCTTATCCGGCTTTATTATAATTCCTTTGTGAAATGAACCTATAACTATCTCATGCTCACTGGGCGCAGTAACAGGGTATGATACCTTATTCCAATTTGCTGTCAAATTAAAATTACCCTTTATATGATGTTTATCATTAACATAGTCTGTAAAGGTGATTCTAACTTTACCTCCCCCCGGATTAGCAGGCGAAACAAGCCCCTTTGCGAGAATATTCCCGTCTTTCGTATACAGGTTAAAATTACAATACAGTGCATTTTCAGGAAACTTAAATTTATCCGGCAGCTGCATTTCAAAATAATCACCTGCACGCAACGTATCCCCAAACTTTGACGCATCAAAACCTACATTAAGTTTAAATAGCGTGCTGTAATAAAATCCATCCGGTGGTACATTGCCTTGAGAATCGGTTATAGATAAATTTATGATATGCAAATCCACCTTTTTATTTTCTGCCAATACATTTTCATTTGCTGTCATTACTCCTAGTAGCATCATAAAAATCAAAAGTAAAGATGCCACCCTTTTTTTCAATATTCGCTTATTCATTTTGCTCCCCCTTTAAAACAAATAGCAATTGGAAATAAAGCCAGACATTAATTTACAGCTAATTATTTGGAATTTAGAAATTATCATGCGTCCCTTTCAACACGCTTATATCAATAAAATTACCGTTTTTATCATTGTATAACAAATTGTAAAGCAATGTCTAGTATTATTGACAATTTAAGCCTAATATTCTTCAAAATCGTCAAACATTCATTTCATATATTCGCAACACCTGTTGTGAATTTACTCATAAAAAAACGAGGGAGTTTTACCTCCCCCGTTCTAATCATTCTTTTATCAATTGTCTACTGAAACTTAAAATTCTTTTAGTTTTACTTCCGGCTCTCTTGGAAGTCTGAATAATGGTACGAACTTATCCGCTCCCGTTAGAGTAAGTAGTAATAACGAAGCTACTGCTATCATCGCCATGAAGTTGTACATTATGAAATGTTTCGGTGTGAATTTAAATAGTGGATAAACATTCTTTGCAACACCTACATAGAATCCAAGGTAAACGTGCCATGGAATCAACTGAGAACCGAATACACCCATCGCATCGCCGAATGTGGCATTTCTTAACTTGATCTTATACATGTCTTCTTCGCTACCTTCGATATTATCTTCTGCAATTTCCTTGATGATCGGACCTACCGTAACTATCTGTGCCATCTCATCCGCAAGAACTGCGTTACCTATCAATGACAATACTCCGTTACAGAACATAACGTGTCTAACCTTGCTGGATACTCTAGCTACAAAATGAGCCAATGGGTCAAATGCATGCATCTGACGCATGATTCCGCCGAATGCCGCTACCCACATCATCATAACAACTACCCAGCTACCTGCTTCACCAAATGCTGACTTACAAAGATCAAGGTATTCGGTAAGCTTTCCTGTAGTTCCTGCAGGAAGTCCTAGTAGGTAAGCACTAACGATACCTGATCCTATACAAATAAATGTGTTGAACTTAGCAATCGCAAGCACTATTACAAGTACTAGAGGTATAGCCATGTAATAAGGTACTCCCTTAACTACCTGATTTAGCAAGTCAACGGCCTCAGGCTTTTCACTCTTTAAGTAATCAAGAGCCGCCTTAGGTACAGAATCCATAATACCGGATACATCGCCATGGGTAGTAGGCAATTTAAGCACTGCAGATCCTACAATGTAGAATGTGATCGCTGCAAGAGCCAAACAAAGAATTGACCATACACCTTGGGTTCTTATTCTGTCTACTACCTCTACTCCCTGGATACCGGAAGATACTATTGTAGTATCAGAGATAAGACCGATGTTGTCACCAAAACATGCACCGCCCGCTATAGCGCAAGCTGTAAGAACGATATCGCCATGAACGATATGGTTTAGCCATAGGAATATAGGTGCACACGCAGCCATAGTACCCCAGGATGTACCTGTAGCAACGGAAAGAACTGCAGTTACACAAATACCCACTACCGCAATTGATCTAGCTGTAACACCTGCAGAAAGCGCAATGTTTACAACCGCCGCACCTACGCCTGTTGTCATAAACGCACTTGCCATAGCGTATGCAAACATCAAAATAAATAACGCTATGAGAATATTGCTAACACTTTTCATCGCTGTGTCTATACAATCTTTAAATGAATGCTTTTCCATAAAGATTGCAATGACCAATGCCGCAATGGTTGCAATAGGTGCTGCGATAAGAGCGTCAAACTCTTTAATCATCAGCGTAGCTAGAATAATTACCGGCAAAAATTTAATAATGCCTTTCAGAATCTTCATCTTTTCCTCCTTTTCAAAACAACCGTAAAAGAAATGATTAATGTGCGATGTTTCCATAAACAGGAAAACAACTACAGTGACATTTTATAATAACCCCATATTGATTTGCGAATTTCACAGCACTGCCTCGATCTGAAACTTGAAACCACTGTAACTGCAAGCTATATAGCGTTATGTTGCGATACAATTCCCATCAGTTTTACTTCTTTCATACACCTGTTTTAGCAGGAATACTTATAATACAAACGCGGCTCCGATCCAAAAGCTCACAAGGTAAAACCTCTAAAGACGTTAATTTACACATCCTTAACTACTTGTCACGATAAAAGAACAACAAAAAATAACCAAGACACTACATGCATCTTGGTTATTATAAAAACATAAATTTACTCTTCTATTAAAATTGATTTTAGCTTTTGAAACAACTATCCTGTTGCATTCCTCTATAAACGTTGCAATTTCAACCACTTTAAAAATGCAGACGCAATGAAGAAGCGAACCGATTTTGATATCACTTTTTATGCGCTCTGCGCATTTGCAGCAGCCGGCTTCTTCGGTGCAGGTTTTTTCCTTCTATTTACAAGAGCCTTTGTAGGGCACGCCTTTACGCATGCACCGCAATTAACACATTTTTCATAATCAACCTTAGCAAGAAAATCGTTTACGTGAATTGCATCGAATTTACAAGCCGCAACACATTTTTTACAACCTATGCACGCAACCTTACATGCCTTCATTGCATCCGGTGCCTTGTGCGTGGATGAACAGCCTACAAACACGAGCTTCTTCTTAGGCGCATCAGATATGAGATGCTTTGGGCATGCCTTTGCGCACTGACCACAGGCAACACATTTATCCTCATCTATAACAGCCACACCGTCTTTAATATGTATTGCATCGAATTCACACGCCTTTACGCAGTCTGCAAGCCCCAGACATCCGAATTCACACACCTTATTACCGCCGTACAGCTGGTTGGCGGCCTTACATGATTTTATCTCCGCATCGTATTCAGAAAAGATCTTTGCATGGGTATGACTTCCCTTACAAGTGACTCTGAATATCTTAGGTTCGGTACTTCCCGCTTCAACACCCATGATAGCCGCCAGCTTTTCAGCTACAGCGCTACCGCCTACAGGACAAAGCGTACACTCCTTACCCTCTGCAACCGCTTCTGCATAGGCATCACATCCTGCGAATCCGCAAGCTCCGCAGTTCGCTCCCGGGAGTGCATCTCTCAGCTCCCCTACCTTCTCGTTCACAGGTACTGCCATGAACTTTGCAGCAACTGTCAAAATGACACCTGCCACAAGCCCTATCAATGCTACTATCATAGCCGGATATAAATATGACATCTATGAAAACCTCCTTATATTTCCTTATTAAACCTTATTTTCTTATTTAAACAGTCCTTCTATAACACCACCAAATCCCATAAAGGATAGTGACAAAATAGAAGCTGTAACCAAAACTATAGGCACTCCTTGAAATGCTTGAGGTATTCCTTCGCATTTTGCAAGCTTCTCCCTAAGGCCTGCAAACAATATCATAGCAAGTAAAAAACCTACTCCTGCGCCCACAGACGCCACGAGCGACTGAGCATACGTATAACCTTCATCGATATTGAGTATCGTAACACCGAGTACGGCGCAGTTCGTTGTAATAAGCGGCAAAAATACGCCTAGTGATTTATATAACGGTGGAACGAATTTTTTAAGTATCATCTCCACCAGCTGAACAAGTGATGCAATAACCAATATGAATACCAATGTTTGCAGGTAACCCATATTGTTCGGCACTAAAATTTTATACTGAAACGGCCAAGTAACCGCCGTTGCAAGTACCATTACAAACGTTACCGCCGCGCCCATTCCGGCTGCCGCATCGAGTTTTTTCGATACACCGAGGAAGGGACAGATCCCCAGGAACTGTGTGAGCACAAAGTTATTTGTAAGCACCATGCTCATTAGTATTACTACAAATATTACCATCCTACTCACCCTCCTTTTCAGAAGACTCCGCTGCGCTTGCAGCTTTCTTTTCCTCTTCCTCTTTTTTCTTCTTAGCTTCAGCGAGCTTTTTTTGCTTTTCCTTCTCCATGGCTTCCAGCGCCTTCGCTTCTTCTTCCGCCTTTATATCTTCAGGATCCTTTGGAAGAGCAGCGAGTCCGCAACCTCCGGCAAGGGAACATCCTTGACATCCTATCTCCTTTTTCTTTATGGCCTTTCCATTACTCCTCCAGTTTATCAGAGCTATGAGTATAGCAAATACGAAGAACCCGCCCGGAGCCATCATAAATAGTGACATAGGTGTGAGAAAACTCTTTGTAAGCGCAAAACCGAATGCCGTACCGTTTCCTACTATTTCTCTTATGAGTCCCATGCAACCTAGAGCAAGCGTGAAACCTACGCCCATTCCAAGTCCGTCAAGTATTGAATCTATCAACGAATTCTTGCTTGCAAACATCTCAGCCCTTCCAAGAATTATACAGTTTACAACTATGAGAGGAATGAACAGTCCGAGCGCCTTGTCAAGCGTCGGTACATATCCTTTGAGTAAGAGTTGCACTATCGTCACAAATCCCGCTATTACTACAATGTAACACGGTATTCTTACCTTGTCCGGAATCACCTTTTTGAGTGCAGATATTGCTATGTTTGAGCAAGTGAGTACTACCAGTGTGGATACTCCCATACCTACACCGTTTATGGCTGAAGTCGTAGTCGCAAGTGTAGGGCAGGTTCCAAGAAGCAGTACCAATACCGGATTTTCCTTTATGATGCCCTTTGTAAATATTTGAAGTTTACTCATTACTTGACACCCCCTAACTCTTTAAATGCGCCTAGTGCCTTTTTCACAGCACCGTATACTGCGCCTGATGAAATGGTAGCTCCCACCACAGCATCTATCTCGGGGTCCTTTTTTACATCAGGCCCTTTGAGTGCACTCTTTCCTTTAAACTGGTTGATAAAGGAAGGTTCCTGAGCTTTAGTACCGAGACCCGGCGTATCATTATGATTTGTTACCACAACGCCCTGTACCTTGCCGTCCTTGTCTATGCCGGTCATTACCGTTATGAGGCCTCCGAAACTTTTGTTTACGGTAGTTACCACAACACCGGATTTATTCTTTGCTACGTGGTAGGCATTTACATCCGTAGGAAGCTTTTTCTTTACTTCATCGAACGAATCCCCCTTAGGAAGCACTGCGCTCCTCGCATCGTCAGCCGCCTTTTTTGAATTCTTATCTATTATGGGCTTTGTAACACCGTATGTACCTGCCAAGGCAAGGCAAACTAAAAACGTTATCAATACAAGCGCAACCGCAGGTGCAAACTTATCCTTAAAAGCATTACTTTGCATTTTTAGCACCTCCCTTTCTCGTAAGCAGCCTCACTGCTAATTTATCTACATGAGGTGTGAGTATGTTCATAAGAAGTATACCGAACGATACTCCCTCAGGCATCTGTCCATAGAGTCTTATAACCATAGCGATAAGTGCGGCGCCCACTCCGAAAATTATCTTACCGCTGACTATTGTAGGAGAAGTGACATAGTCCGTAGCCATGAATATAGCACCCAGCATTACTCCGCCTGCACACAGATGAAATATCGGATCTTGCCCCAGCAAAAGAGAAATCGCTACAACGGTCACCATGTATGCAACCGGTATGTGCCAAGTTATGATTCTCTTCCATAGCAGGAATGCTCCGCCTGCAAGAAGGGCAAGAGCACTCACTTCACCAAGACTTCCGCCTACGTTTCCTAAAAACAACTGCATATTGGAAGGCATGTAGTCGCCTCCTTCTGCAAGCACTCCAAGCGGTGTTGCCGCTGTAGTGGTATCCGTAAAGCCCTGCATGAAGCTGAAGCCTTTAGAACCTCTCGGTACCGGCCATGAAGTCATCTGAGTAGCAAATGATGTCATAAGAACTATCCTTGCGGTTATTGCAGGATTTACAAGGTTTTGCCCGATGCCACCATATAATTGCTTTACTATTATAATAGCAACAAAACATCCGACGATAGCCATAGGTATCGGAAGGCTTGACGGTACGTTATATGCAATCAGCATACCCGTAAGAGCTGCGCTGCAATCCCATGCTGTTTGCTCTTTTTTCATGAGTTTATTATAGATGTATTCAAATAGTGTGGAAGCGATCATGCACGTTAGTATGAGCACAAGTGCCTTAAGCCCGAACACATATACTCCGACCAATCCCGCAGGCACCAATGAAAGGATTACCATCTTCATTATCTTTGAAGTATCGGTATCCGTCACTATGTGCGGAGCCGTCGACATCATCAGGCTTTTTTCATTAATTTCCATTATTTACTCGCCTCCTTTACTAATATTTTGCACAGCTTATTAGTAAAGCCAAGCGGTTTTCTCGCCGGACAAACATACGAGCAGCTGCCGCATTCCATACATTGGTTTATCATGAGTTTGTTTAATGTATCTACATCTTGAGATTTATACGCCTTATAATATGCTGCAGGAAGAAGGTCAAAAGGACAAGCCTGATGACATTTACCGCAACTTATACACGGCGTCTCAGGCATTGTGAACTTATCTTCATCCGCAAACGCTAAAATAGCATTGTTATTCTTTATTATAGGTAACTCGTCAGAAAAAATGGCACGTCCCATCATCGGTCCGCCCATCAATATCTTCTTAGGATGCTTCTTATAACCGCCACAAGCCGCTATGAGGTCCTTTATAGGTGTGCCTATAGCTACTATCACATTTTGCGGGGTGTTGACAGCATCGCCGTCCACAGTAAGTCTCTTGTTTATGAGTGGAATGCCGTTTCTCATATACTGCCCTATGAAGGCGATAGTAGCAACATTTGTAATTATTAAACCTATATCTGCAGGTAGCACTCCCGCATCCAGCTTTCTTCCGGTAGCCTCATACGCTAGCACCCTTTCAGCGCCTTGAGGGTATCTCGACTGAAGTACTTTGATACTCACGCCGTCAAGCTTCCTCTTTGAAATCTCGCTGTTTAAAACTTCTATTGCATTCGGCTTATTTGACTCGATGCCTATTATAGCCCTTTTTATGCCCATATAGCGCATGGTGATTTCAATTCCGTCTAAAATATCAACAGGATCCTCGAGCATAAGCCTGTGGTCAGCCGTAATGAACGGTTCGCACTCAGCTGCATTTATTATGAGGGTATCCACCTCATCTATATTTTTAGGATTGAATTTTATATGAGTCGGAAATGCTGCGCCTCCAAGACCTACAGCTCCGCTCGCTCTTACTGCCGCTATGAAAGATTCAAAATCCTTCACTTCAGGCTTTTTAACTTCTTCACTTATTTCCTGCAATCCATCAGTTTTTATCTCTATAGCTTCATCCATCATTCCCATAGCGTTTCTAACAGTGGAAATCTTAATGACTTCTCCTGATACGCTACTATGAATCGGAGCGCTGACAAAGGCATCGGTATCGGCAATCTTTTGTCCTACCTTTACCTTATCGCCCTTCTTAACTAATGGTTTTGCGGGAGCACCAATATGTTGACCCATCTGAATAGTAACTACATCCACAACCGGTACCTTCACAGAAGCGATGCTTGCCGTATTCTTATGATGAGGAACGGCAACACTGTTCAGATGCTTTGCAAAAATGCTCATTCGCATCTCCTTCCAGACCTTAATAACACACACGCATTATTTTAAACCGATTGTTTTTTTAGGTCAACAGCAAAAAGCGTTATTTAAATCATTTTCCGAAAATTTTATCAGCCTTACTAAATAGTACTTCTTCCGAGCATAATCCATATGCTGCACATGTAAGTTCAAGCTCTACTATCACGTGAAATTGCAATTAGCTTTTACTTTAATCACCTTTTGATTTTGTAATTTTATTTAACCACTACCCACTTCCCTGACTTAGTAGAACCCTCTCTTGTTATCATACCATCTGCTCTTAATTTTTTTATATGGTAACGCACTCCATCAAAAGAAACATCTAATTGTTCTGCAATTTGCCTTGCTGTAATGCTCGGCTCAGTTATCATCAATTCAACAATTTTATCTGGTACAGGCTTCTCCATTTTCATTTCTTTGGTAGTTTCTTGAGTAGTTTCTTGGGTAGTTTCTTGGGTAGTGCTATCACGAAACTCTTTCAAAAACTCTGTATTTATACCAATAATAGCATTAGTATAGTTATCTTCTTCATTGTCCGGATAAAACTTAAGTTCAGGAGAACCATTTTCTAAAAGTGCATCCTTTGCACGCCTTATTCCTGATCCGTAAGACTCTATCAAGTTGAGTGCAAAGAACATATCTTTAAGTTCTTTATTAAGATACTGCCTTCTATCAAAACTCCTCTCCCTATTAAGAGCCTCGATAGTTACAGGCGGGAGCGGGCTATTATGATTCACAAAAGAAATTCTATCTCTGTAAATGTATATTCCTACATATTCAGGCGTATCGTATTCCTTATGTAAAATGGCATTGGTAGCAAGCTCCTCAAATGCCGTGAGCGGGTAGTTGTAGATAATCTTGTGCTCGATTTTATCAGCTTCCCTTATGGTATAAGAAGCCATAATGTTATCTTCAAAATATTTGCTGACTTGTTTTGCCTGTATCCAAACCGGTCCATCAAATTTCTTTGATTCCATTTTATCCGTTCCGTCAATTTCTCTTATGATTTCAACATGGGCATTTGGAATAAATTTATTTGGTGTAT
>ERZ773066.44-NODE-44-length-67261-cov-10.084591_pt1 | contig 67261 bp, 64 predicted proteins | sample MGYA00580573_ERZ773066 | MGnify/ENA primary metagenome ERZ773066 (study PRJEB29015, sample SAMEA2738128) | human oral metagenome | biome: human oral; feature: human-associated habitat; material: saliva | place: China | collected 2203 ... | reverse complement strand
CCAGGGTAATCCCGACCGTCCGTATATCTCCGGAGTGATGCACGACAGCGCCCATCCCGACCATATCCCTGCCGATTGGAACACAAGGAACGTCATCCGTACCTGGGCAAACAATAAACTGAGGATGGAAGACCTGCAGGGACAGGAACACATCAAACTTGCCACCGACTATCAGAAATCCCAACTTAACCTCGGCCATATCGTCGACTCAAATCGTGAGAAACGCGGAGAGAACGGCGAAGGCTTCGAACTCAGAACCGACGGTTGGGGAGCTGTACGGGCGGGTAAAGGTATCTTTATTAGCACCGATAGTAAAAGTCCTGACGATAAAGTATTGGATATGGACGAAGCATTGGAGAAGTTGCGTCGAGCTGTTGAAGAGGTTGAAAACCTTAATAATGCAATACAGGCTGCTAGAGCGGAGTTAGCTGATATAGAGGATCAGAAAAACCAGTTAACAAATGTCTATCAACAATTGCAACAACAAGCTATCGTGTTGAGTGCGCCTGATGGAATTGCTGCAGTTAGTTCGGGTAGTATACAGCTAACAACAGAAAATAATCTTTTACAAGTTAGTCAGAATAATACCGATTTGCAGTCCATGAATAATCTAACTGCTTCTGCAAAAGAAAAAATCAGTTTATATAGTTATAACGGTGGAATGCAAATTTACTCGTCGAGACAAAATATTGATATTCAGGCTCAAGGTGGAGAATTAAAGCAAACTTCTAAAGGGCAGATGACGTTGATGAGTACCGATAATAAAATTGTTTTGGCAGGGAAGGAAGAGATTTTATTGACTAGTGGTACAGCTTATATCCGTATTAAGGATGGGACAATTGAAATGGGATCTCCAAATCAGATTTGGCATAGAAGTGGAGGTCTCATAGAAACGGGTGTAAATACGTTGGATTATAGTTATCCTCAATTTTCTGAAGCAGTTTGTAAAGAATGTTTGAAGAAAGCCTTGGAAAACGGAAGTCCACTGGCAGGGAGGGAATAATGCATTATTTACATTCAGCTCCTGATATTGAGGTAATTGAGGAGGTAATTAGTTGGGTTGGGCAGAAAGTTCATGAGACTATTGTCTTGGTTGATGGCTCTATGTTAAATGATGATGAGCGGGCAATTTTTGAATTGGCCGGGTTTTCTCGATTGTGGCAGCGAGGGCATATATTTTCAGATATAGAAGAATTGGGACCGCTTTTTATTCGTGCAGAACACCTATCTTTGGATGATTTTGAATGGTTGAGGGATATTTTGAAGAATTATGCGGCAGAATTACCCTTTATTAGTTTTATACGGATAAATAACAACACTCCCAATAAGTGGCCGGATATTTTAACTTGGATAGCAAATGTACATACAGAAGAAGGATTAGCATTGTTATTAAGGTGTTTTGATACCCGGGTACTTTCCATCATATTTAATCCACAGAATAAATTTTTTACTGCTTCACAAGAAGCTGCTATTGCTGGTGCAATCGAGAAATTTGCATGGATAAACCGCTTCGGGAAGTTTTGCAGTTATGCCCCTGCTGATAGTAATCAGGCGGCAACCACGTTAATTTTAAATGATCATCAATTGGAAATGCTGTACAGTCAAAGTCTGCCCGATCAGATTTGGGCAGAAATACAGAAAAATAATCCAGGCAACAGTACGGTCTCTGCAGCAATATATAGCAGGATTTTTGAATTGTTGGAGAACAAGGATGTGATACAGGGTAGCTTTACTGCTCTAGTTCAGTTTATCCAAGAAAATATCAAAAATGTTTGAATACACCATTTTGAAAAATTTAACTGTAAGAAATTAAGGAGTAAATAATGAATATGAAAAAGCTGATCACTTTACTATTTACAGGATTGACAGCACTGCTTACTGCATGTAGTAGCCATTCCAATACTATTGGCCTGTCCGTCAAAGTATATAACCATACGTCTAAAGCTATTAATTTCAATATGACTGATGCCACTAAAAAAGACTGGAAAGGGGGGGAATTAGGCTATGAATGGGGAGCAAATGGTGGAGGAGTCTCCGCATACCATTCAACTTCAGGGAGTGGATGGAGGGTGCCTGATAAATGGGATCCCAATTACACTATTTTTTTCCAATGGGCTGGTAATAACGAGATCTATACCAACCCGAAGCGGGCATTTGTCAAACTTCCAAAATATGAGGATAAGGATTTATTTTATTTGGCGATACACTTTTTTCCTAATGACACCATTAAAGCTTTTGTAACTGCCAAGACACCTGATTACCCTGATTATCCTTACGGCTGGGCAGAAAATGATGATCCTAAACGGAAAAGAAAATAGGTAAATGTCATTGAGTTTAGTAATAGGTAAGAAAGGAACAGAAAAATGCCGACAGGAGTAGTACAAAAATTTTCCTGCCAGAAAGAAATCCGATTTGGGTTATTTTTTGACGGTACAGGAAATAATAGATTTACTGATGAGAAGAAAACCAAAGTATATCTTAAAAGACTTAATGTTGATAATTATGACTCGCAGCAGTTACAAAAAATTACTAGTTATTTAAGCAATGTAGCGAAACTATTTTTGTTGTTTGATGAGAATAATGAAAACTCTCTATATAAAGAATATATTCCTGGCGTAGGCACTCCCTTTTCTGAAAATGATGAAGGTAATCCTAATGAGGGGGCAGGTAGTATTTTGGGCTCCGCACTTGGCTACGGAGGAAATGCACGGCTTTGTTATGCTTTTTGGAGACTTTATTCAATAATACTAAATAAAGAAGGGCTTGGGAATGGGATTAATTGGGAACAAAGCAAGCGCCCAGAAAAAATTGAAAATGATGTTGATACTTTTCCTGAATATCTGAATAAGCACTTAAGGGAAACTATTGAAAAGTCAGGAAAAGAAAGGAAGAAAACCAGCAAGGTCAGTAAAATTATCTTATATGTGTTCGGTTTTTCACGCGGTGCAGCAGAGGCTCGCAGTTTTGTCAACCGCCTTTCCCGATTGAGCGGAAGCTCGCCGGAGCAGTTGAAATTTGGCGGCATCGATGTTGAAGTAAAATTTATGGGTATTTTCGACACTGTGGCTTCGGTAGGCATGGTCGATATCAAGTCATTCCGTGGCAACGGTATTCTACCTCGTTGGTTTGGTAATTTAGTGGATGGTCATTGGTCTTGGGCTTCTCCTGAAAATCTAGTCGTACCAGATAATATTCGCTGTGTACACTATATTGCCGGTAACGAGGCTCGAGCCTGTTTTCCATTGACTATGACGGAGCATCAAGGTAATCATACTCTCAAACTTTACCCTGGAGCCCATTCGGATGTAGGTGGTGGTTATGGGTTTATGGAGCAGGGTAAATACGATATGTCGGTTATACCTGGTAGAGAAATGTATGATGAAGCTATTAGTGGAGGTACTCCATTTAAAGATCTAATGCCTTATAATATCAACCAGATGAAATTAGATGATGTACATACTTATTATGGTGAGATATTAGCACATCATGATTTTTTTACAGCGTTTAATGCAATAAAAGATGATATGAGCAAGATGCTTAAAGGGGTTGGTATTGCTCAGGAAGGAGGAGATGTTTGTACTCATGCTAATAATATTGCTCAGTATAACCAAAGTTATTTAGTATACCGAGGCATTATGTTACGTAAGATTTCCCTTTCAAATAAGACTCCATCTAAATATCAAACTCAAACTAAAACTTGGTATGGTAGTTCACAGGATGTTCCCCGTTTTGAGTGGCAGGATTTTTATCTTCGCGCAAAGGGTGATGCAGAGAGGACGCGGGCTCAAGAGTCGACTAAGAAACCAACTTCCGAAGTGCCTGCGATGTCACTCAGTAAAGCAGAGAAAAAACTTGAGAATAAATTTGATCCAAATAAATTGGAGCAGCATTTGGAGAGGCAACCGCCAAATTCTAATTCTGTGATTGGGCTTAAGATGGTTAATGATTTGTTGGAAGAAGGTTTGAGTGTTTTTAATCGTCGGTGGCTATCTACCTTTGGAGTTAAACATAGCTATCATCCAACTGTAAAAGGTATTTTGGAAAAATATCGGGAGAGGCCTCGTATATATCTTGATGAAAAAAATGATGAATACGAAAAAGATTTATATGGGGAGAAAGCTATAAAGCTGTTTTATAATGACTATGTTCATGACTCTCAAGCTAGTTTTTATATTGGCATGGGGTTGTTGGAATATAGTGGTAGGGTTAGGATAGGCAGTAGTTATTGGCCGACCTTTGTTTTTGGTAATGGTCAAGGGCTCGCACGCTATCGGGGAATTTACCGTATTGAGGGCAATACAGCTACTTGGATGAAATACGAACCCGAAGGAGATATTTCTCAACATATTGGACTGAATGGTAAAGCGAATTAACCCATATCTGAAAGAGTTGCCGGAAATGGAGATATCCGTTTTCGGCATCTTTGTTATTTAATTTTTTAAAATTTTTTAAAATATGAAACAAACCCGTTGGGCAATCCCTGAAATTCCAGAATTCAAAGCACCAAAACCAATGAATTGGCAGAAATGGTTACTTATTCTTATAGTCATTTCTATTGTTGGTGTATTGGTTGCTATAAGTATGACCTACTCTGGTACCCCATTGATTACTGGATTAGGTATTGCTGCACTTCCTCCTTTGCTCGTGTGCTTAATATTTTTCTATTTGCAGTTCAGTTATAAATATAATAAACAGCAACAACATGAAGCATGGGAAGTGGAAAAAGAAAATATCCACCGGAAATGGCAGCAGTGGGCGCAGATGTATTGGCATGTTAATGATTACACTCTTCTTTTGCCAGATAATATAGATATTACTAAAATTCCTTTAATAGATGCTGTTAGTAGTGGAAAAATCCGTCATAATTTTCAGCAAGTAATTACTCCTTTTTCATTTTTTGATACGGGAAAGGATTTATTTGCCAAACGTTATGATAAGAAAGAAATTATTTTGGAAAAAATTCTTTTCCATCATTTGCCTGATTTAGAAAAAATACAGGATTTAGAGGGGGAAAATTTAAAAATTATTATTGTGGAGGACAAATTTCATAGTGAGAAAGATCTGATAAATCGTCGTTTAGGGGAAAATAGCGTTGATTTAGTAATCCGTTTATTAAAGGAACAAAATTGTCAAAAAATACCTGATATCCTACTAAAAAATGCTGCAGATTTTCAACCTGACGAAATTCAGGATTGGTTGGAAAAAGAAAAAATTAAACATGCTTTGATCATTGCTTTATCTGTAAACAGTACGAATGCTAATGAAGCAGCATGTTCCTTGTTACTTGGAAAAACATTAATTCGAGAAGAATTAATTAAAATTCGTATGCTTCGGTTTAATAGTACGATTAAGGGAAACTTAAATGAAATGCTTGAACAAATAATCCAATATCAATTGGATAAACAGTCACCTTTGGGATTGTGGTTAAGTAATATGGATTCGAATAGTCAGGCTGAGTTGATACAGGTATTATATAAACATAATATTGATTTGATTTCGTTAGATTCTGCGCATTCAATAAATAATTTAGATATGTTGTGTGGTAACTTGATACCAATTCAAGGGTGGATTAATTTAGTTAGTGCGGCAAAATTTGTTGGAGCAGGAAAAGGTAACCAATTAGCGATTACACAGATAGATGGACGATACGGGACACATTTTTTTCATTCTGTTTTAGATATATGATTCTTTGTTTTGGGAAGTAGATCCCCATCAAGTTTAATTAATGAGGAAGTCTTTATTACTTTGTTTTATTGATTTTATTCTTAAAAAAGTTATTCTAAGATATTAAATTTGAAATATATTTTTAAATTTTAGGCTTTTGTTTATGAGTTAGTATTGATAATAAAGGGTTAATTTAAAATTTTTGAGTAGATATTATATTGAATATACATCTATAGTATAGACAGTATGATAAATTTAGAAATTTAATAATAAAGGTCGTCTGAAATATTCAGACGGCCTTTTTCCAATTAAAACAGGATACCAAATTTCATCTCAATCTATGTTGCGAACGCTTATTTTGCAGAGCTGCTGACTTGCTTCATCCAGGCAAACAGTTTGTCTAAGTCATAATCGCCGCCGTGGCCGACATCCCAAGGCAGGGCGTAGTCGACGGTTTGGCCGTTGTTTTGCAGTTTGGCGGCTAAGACGGCGGAGACTGCCAGTGAGGTGTCGCGGTCGTTGGTGCCGACGCGGATACGCCAGTTTTGCGGCAGGCTTACGCCCGGTTTGCCGATGTAGTTGAGCGGGTTCATGATTTTGATGGTTTCTTCGTCCGCGATTTCGGCGTTGGCGGCGGTGTTGTGTTGCATGGAGAACGCGGTGAAGTGGCGTTTATCGACTTTCTCTGTGCCGAAGAGTTGGTTTTCGCCTGCGCTTAAATCTACGCCGTCAAAGGCGGGCGGTGTTTTTTGGCGGCCGGCGGCTTTGGCGTAGGCATCAAAATCGACGGAGACGACTTTGCCTTTGCGGACGGTCAGCCAAGTGCGGTCGCTCAGGTCTTTGCCTGCATCAAGCTGGGTTTGTGCGGATTGGGCGAGCAGGCCGGCAATATGGTTTTTAAAGCTGCCGTTGCCTTGGGCATCCAGCGTCAGGGGTTTGCCTTCGGGGGATTTCAGGTTCAGGCTGTTGAGATAGGCGGGGTATAAGGGTTTGAGGAGGTTGGACAGTTTTTTCTCGTCATCGGTCAGCGTGCCGGCGACCAGCTCGCGTTTGACGCGGTAGTCGAGCATGGAAATGTTCATTTTTTTGTAGTCGTTAACGCCGTTGAACTGCCATTCGTAAGCCATGTCGGCATGGTCCAAGTCGGTAATCGGGCAGTAGGCGGATACGGCGAAAACTTTGTCGCTGCCGTCTGCCGCACCTAAGGCTTTGAGGTGGTTTTCGTAATCTTTTTGGTCGGCTGTTGCGCCTAAGAGGGCAGACATCGCTCCGCCTGCGCTTGTGCCGTTGGAAATGATTTTTTCGGCATCGCCGGGCATAACTTTGTCGTTGGCTTTCAGGTAACGGACGGCGGCTTTCAAATCGACAATGGCGGCGGGTGCTTTGCCGGTGGGTTCTGTCCGGCCGCGTGCGCCAGGGGATGCGACGACGTAGCCTTTGGAGAGGGCAACCAGGGCGGCGTTAGGAGATTTTTGGCCGTCTTCAGGCTCGCCACGTTTGCCTTCTAAAGCGGGTTTGCCCGGTTCGGCCGGCATATAGCCGCCGATTTGGTTGGGCAGGAAAATCGGTGCGGTTTCGGCGTTGAAACCGTCTATCTCACCGCCGTTGTAATAGGCTTCGGGTACATAAATATTGATGATTTCGTAACGGGTATCGACAGGATTGCGGACGTAAACCACGCCTTCGTAAGCGCGGAATTTGACGGCTTGACCGTTCACTTCGATGCTTTGTTCGGTGTATTTTTGTTTGGAGAAGTCTAGGTCGTAGGTGTCTGCGGTTTTGACGGAAGCGCAGGCGCTCAATCCCAGCGCGACAGAAACGGATAAAAGGGTTTTGTTCAGGGCGTTCATCATCATACTTTCTGAAGAGGTGAACGGATATGATAACCAATACTCAGGCCGTCTGAAACACCAAGTCGGGTTTCAGACGGCCTGATTTTTTTGTAGCGTTATGCGGTGTTGTACGTTACGTTTGTAAGGTAATATCGGTTTGAATTTTATCTATTTGATAAATATGAATTTAATAAGATATTATGCCTTAAAAAATCTATTTATCCGGTATCTGTAAAAGTTTGAATTTGTCTTGTAAATCAGTATGCAGGACAGACATTTTTGCTTTATTCACAGATTGGTTCTACTTGTCAGAACGTTTTGCTCAATTCGACAAACATTTTGGTTTTGCCGTATTCGTAGAACTTGTCGTTGCTCCATGTTTTGTTGTGGGCAATGGTCAGGCGCGGGGTGATGCCTTTGAAATGGAGGGCGCGATGCCATACGCTCAGGGAGGCGGAAGCTTCTTTGTCGCGGCGGTTTTGTTCGTTGCTGAAGAAGCCGGGGGCTTGGTAACGGCGTTGGGCGGCGCTGAGGCGTAGGACGGTGGAGAGGCCTTTGGGCCATTCTTGTCCCCATGTACTGCGCAGGGCGTAGCGGTTGAAGCTGTCGCCTTTGTCGTCGCGGTTGCGTTCGCGGTAGAGGTCGATACCGGCTACCCAGTATTGGCGCGCGTTGCGATAGTACACGATGGAGTTGCTGAGCAGTTGGCTGGTATTGTTGGAATGCTCGCGGCGGCTGTTTTTCAGACGGCCTGCTTCAAATGCGCTGAGGGTTTGCAGCTTGGGTTGCCACCAATGGTTGTAGTGGAGGCGTGCGCCGTTGGTGTAGGTGTAAGGGTCGTTGCCGTAGAAGCGGCGCTCGTGGAACGGGGTAATGCCGATATCGTTGCGCTGGTCGGCATAGCCGATGCCTGCCGAGAAGCGTGTGGTGAGGTCGTTGTAGTTGGTGTGTTTGGGATAGATTTTGCCGTAATGGTCTGCGCCTGCCGTGGCATAGAAGCCGCGGGGCAGCGACCATTTTTTTTCTGCGCCGATTTGGTAGTGGACGGCGGTGGCATCGATGGGTTCGGGGAATGTCCAGCCTCGGAAGCATTCGTCGTCGGGATAGGCAAGGCGCACGGCGCGGCATTGTTCATCGCTTAGGTGGTTGCCCAGACGGCGTTGGCCGGGGGCTTGGTTGATGTTTTGTTCACGCGTGATGTTTAAGCCGGCGTTGAATTGCCATGAGTCGCGTTCGCGCAGGGCTTTGCGGTAGGTTTCGATGCGTTCTTGCAAGGCAGGCGGGAGGGATTCGGTTTGCAGTTTGTCGAATTGGTCGGCCGCGGCTTCGTTTTGTTTGTCTTCAAACAAGGCGGTCGCAAGCTGCCAGCGAACGGCGGAAGCGTCGGGCTGCTCGGCGATAAAGCGGCGGTAATGGCTGATGGCTTCGGCGGCTCGCCCTTCGGATTGGGCAAGCAAACCTTTGGCATAGCGCGCCATGGCGCGGTCGTGTTCGGGCCATTGTTCGTAAATGGGCAAAACGGCTTTGATGCCGGGGATGTTGTGGGCGACGACAGCGGAATACATGGCGCGCGCCAGTAATTCGGTGTTGGCAAGCAGGGTGTCGGCATCGACGTTGATGATTTTTTCAGACGGCCTGTTTGTCTGCTCGGCAGGAATGTTGTGCGTTTCAGGTTGTTGGGGTTCGGCTGTGTTGACTTGAAGCTCGGGTTTTACGTTAGGCGGCACATCGGAGGCGTGAAGGGAAAGGGGAAGGATGGCGAGGAGGAGCAGACGTTTTTTCATGGCAATGTTTGGAATGTTATCGGTATAAGTGGGCAGATTGTACAATGTTTTGAGTCGGAAATTTTGCAAACCGATTGCCATTTTATCTGATAAAGACGGCCTTTATTTGCGAGTCGGATTTAGTTTTTGTCCAAGTCCAAATCGGCTTTGTATTCGATACGGCCTTGGCCTTTGTCTTCGATGGAAACATCCATCTCTTGTTTGCCGCGTTTGAATTTCAGATCGGCATCGTCGTGTTTGATTTCAGACTCAACCACATGGAAACCTTTGCTGCGCGCGTGGGCGATCACTTTTTTGGCCAAGGAAGGAATGGAATTGCGTTGGCCGGAGAGTTCGGCTTCGTATTCAAATTCGCCGTTGCCTTGATGATCGGCTTTGATGGTGTGCGCGCCATCCGGACGGTAGATTTCGGAAGGCAGCGGGGAGGCGAATGCCGTGGCGGAGAAAAGAGCCAAAATGCCGGTGGCCAGTAACGATTTTGCTTTGGTCATCGGTTTTCCTTTCTGAAAAGGGTTTTGAGAACGACATCATCTTATCGGCAGGTATGAGGGGCGGCAAGCGGATAAACTTGATTTTACGCACGGCTACATGATTTGTTTGGAGGGCGTTGATTCTTTGCTTCGGGCTGGTGTTTGCTTGCAGAAAAATGCTGCTGGATAAGACTTAGCCGAGGTGGAACAATTCGCTGCCGTGCGCCTTCAGCCATTGTTCAGCTTGGTCAACATGCGGCGTGAGCGAGTAGGTCAGAGCCCAAAACGCAGGGCTGTGATTGGGATGGCGCAGGTGGGCGAGTTCGTGCAGGCAGACATAGTCAGCGACATATTCGGGCGCACCGATGAGCCGCCAGTTGAGACGGATGCCGGTAGTGTGGCGGCAAACGCCCCAGAAGGTTTTGGCGTTGGAAAGGGAAATGGCACTCGGAGTCAGGCGGGTGGTTCGGATATGGCCTTCGAGGCGTGGCAGCAGATATTCGTGCGCACGCTCGTGTAGGAAACGCCGCAAATGGGTGAGTTGGGCGGCGTTTTCTTTTTCGGGCAACAGGATTTCAGACGGCCTGATTTGGATGTGGTTTGCTGCATGGACGGACAAGGCCGTCTGAACGCCTTGATACCAAATCCATTCGGGAAGCGTGTCGGTGGGTGTTTGTCGGGCCGGTGTTTTGTTTAAGGTACGGCGCAGGATGGCTTCGTTGTCGTTCAGCCATTGGGTAAAGGTCTGCTGGGTAACAAACGGAGGGATATTGATGCTGACGGTATCGGCGGAAACGGGGCGCAAGATGAGGTTTTTCTTGGCGCTGCGTTTGAGCTGGATATGAATGGTAAGGCCGTCTGAAAGGGTGTGGGTATGGAGGCGGGGCATAGTGTTTGAGTGAAAAGGGCGGGTATAGCGGCCCACCCGATGGAATGATTTATTTGGTTTGGGGCGCGAACGGGCCTTGTCCGGTAATCAGGGGCTGCTGGCTTTCAATCCATTGCTCGCATTGGGCCATGAGTTTGGCTTCATTGCCGTTGTTGTGGGCAATGGGTTTGCCGATGATGACGCTGACTGTGCCGGGGTATTTGAGGAAGGAGTTGCGCGGCCAAAATTCACCGCTGTTGAGCGCGACGGGGACAATGTCCATCTCAAACATTTTTGCCATGCGCGCGCCGCCGAGCTTGTAGCGGCCTTTTTCACCGGGCGGCAGGCGTGTGCCTTCGGGGAAAATGGTAATCCAATAGCCTTCGTTTTTACGCGCAAGGCCTTGTTCTAAGAGTTGTTTGTTGGCTTCGCGGCTGTTGCTGCGGTCGATGCCGATGGTTTTGACCAGCTTCAAGCCCCAGCCGAAGAAAGGGATTTTGAACAGTTCGCGTTTGGCAACATAGACTTGCGGCGGAAAAATCTCTTGCAGGGCGAGGGTTTCCCAGCCGCTTTGGTGTTTGGCGCAGATGATGGAGGGGTGGTTTGGAATGTTTTCCGCGCCGCTTAAGGTGTAGTTCAAACCGATGATGTGCTTGAGCGACCAGTTGAGGATGCGTACCCAAATTTGCGCCATTTTGTGCGCGCCGCCTTGAAAGGGCAGGGCAAGCAGCATAAAGGGGAACAGCAAAATAATGCTGGAGGAAAGGATGAACCAGTAAATCAGGTTGCGGATAATCAGCATATCGGGGAAAAGTCTGTCGTTTGAAGGCCGTCTGAACGCCGTTGTCGGCAGTTTCAGACGGCCTTGTCATTTATAGGATGGCTTGCGCGGCTTCTTCGATTTGTGTGTTTTCACGCATGATGTATTGCGAGAAAGCGAGCAGGTTGTCGAAGACTTGGGTGTGTTCGGGCAGTTCTTGCTCGTGTTTGGCCAGCGTTTTTTTGCCTTTGCCGGTCAGAACGAGCGCGGATTTCCCGCCTGCGGCATCAATGGCTTGCAGGTCGCGCAGGCTGTCGCCGACCAGCCAGGTTTCGGCGGCATTGGCCTTGAAGCGTTCGATGATGTCGATAATCATGCCGGGCTTGGGTTTGCGGCATTCGCAGTTGTCGGCGGCAGTGTGCGGGCAAAACCAAATGCCGTCGATGGTACCGCCTGCTTGAACGGCAAGGCGGTGCATTTTCGCGTGCATTTCGGTCAGGTCTTGCACGGTAAAGTATTTGCGGCCGATACCGGATTGGTTGGTGGCCACGGCGATGGTGTAGCCTGCCTGCGTTAAAAAGGCGATGGCATCCATACTGCCTTCGATGGGAATCCATTCGTCAACGGATTTGACGAAATCGTCGCGGTCTTGATTGATGACGCCGTCGCGGTCGAGGATGATGAGTTTCATGGTGTAGACTCTTATTTTTCTGCTTTCAAACTGCTTTTCCATTTTTCAAAGGCCGTCTGAAAAACGGGTGTCAGTTTGGCGAAGGTTTCCGGGGTGTTTTTGACGTGGTAGAAGCCGCCGAGCGAGGGCGTGTCGAGGGCAAGGACGTAGTCTTCCATAAATGCGCCGTAGCCGTCTTCTTCGTCGGTGTAGTAGAACTCGGTAAACCGTTGGCCGAGTTCGGTAAAGTCGTCCGCCGTCAATGCGCCGTCCATGTGTTTGAGCAGGAAGTGCCGTCCGCTGATTTTGCCCGAGGTCATGGCGGCGAAGTCGGCTGCGGTTTCAGGGGCGGTTTGCCAGACGGGGTTGACAAGGCCTGCCTGCGCGGCCCACTGCCAGTACATGCCGATGTGGGTGGCGGCGTTTTCGGGCGGGAGCTGGTCGGGATAGTCTTCGTCGAGATGGAAGCGGATATTGTCGTACATGGACGGTGTTCATTGGGGGAAAGGGGTATTGTAGCGGAAAATAATGAATTAGGCCGTCTGAAAGAGGGTGTTTCAGACGGCCTTAAGGGAATTTAACCTTTAAATACGGGAACGAGCTCCATTTGGCTCAATATTTGGGCGGCAATGTTGATGATGCCGAAGAGGAAGACCCAAACCATCAACCAGAATCCGCCGTAAACTTTGTAGTTTTTGCCGACGCCGAATTTATGGCGCGAGCGGTAGAGCAGCATGGCGGGGATGATGCCTGTCCAGATGGTGGCGGCCAAGCCGACGTAGCCGATGGCGGTAACGAAGCCGGTAGGGAAGAGCAGGCAGGAAATCAAAGGCGGCAGGAAGGTCAGCGCGGCGGTTTTGGTACGGCCGGAGATGCTGTCGTTCCATTTGAAGATGTCGGCGATGTAGTCGAACAGGCCGAGTGTTACGCCGAGGAAGGACGTTGCAATCGCCATGTAGGAGAACAGGGTCAACACTTTGTCCATATTGCCGGTTTGGGCGAACTTGGACAGCGTTTCGATCAGGACGGAAACTTGGCCTTCGGCGGCAATAACCGGTGCGAACTCGCTGCGCGGCAGGTTGCCTTGGATGGCGATTTGCCAGAGGACGTAAATTACCAAGGCAATCAGCGTACCTGCCCACAGGGATTTGGCCACTTTGGGCGCGTCGCCTTTAAAGTATTTGAGCAGGCTGGAGACGTTACCGTGGAAACCGAATGAGGCAAGGCAGACGGGCAGGGCGGTGGCGACATAAATCCAGTAGCTGGTGCCGGTAGGGGCTTGAGTGTCGAACAGGACAGGCATTTTGGCATCGGTAATCAGGCCGCCGGTTGCCCAAATAAAGGTCAATACCATGCCGCCGATGAGGATGCTGGTGAAACGGTCAACCAAGCGTGCGGATGCCCAAACGCAAAAGGCGAGAATGCCGAAGAAGACGAGTTGGCCGACGGTGAGCGAAATTTCGCCGCCTACCGCGCTGCCGATGCCTTTGGCAGTCAGGTCGCCGCCGACGAAGATGTAGGCGTAGGTGAGCAGGTATAAAACGAAAGCGACAGCAACGCCGTTGATGACGTTCCAAGCCGGGCCGAGCAGGTCTTTAACCATGGTGTCGAAGCTGGCACCGTGCGGATAATGGGTGTTGACTTCCAAAATCATCAGGCCGCTGGAGAGCATGGAAAACCAGGTGTACAGCAACACGGCCAGCGAGCCGGTAAACCATACGCCGGAGGTGGCGGTCGGGTTGGCAAGCATGCCTGCGCCGATAACCGTACCGGCGATAATCATCGCGCCGCCGAATAGGGAAGGGGTTTTGGTTGACATTGTTTATCTTTCTTCTAGAAATGTGTGGCTGCCATTATGCCGTAAAGTGTAAGAAAAGGTAAAGCAAAGGCCGTCTGAAAACCCGATTGTCGTTTTCAGACGGCCTTTGATGTGTATAAATGCAACTGATTAAATCAATTTTCGCAGTTTCAATTCGTTTTTCAGGTAGGCGTAATAAACCGGCGCAACGATGATGCCGCCGATGCCGAAAATGCGTTCAAAGACGACCATCGCCACCAGCAATTCCCACGCGCTGGATTCGATTTCCGAGCCGATGATTTTGGCGTTGAGGAAATATTCGAGCTTGTGGATGACAACAAGGAAAACCAGCGAGGCGAGTGCGACGTAAAGCGATGCGCCGAAGCTCAAAATAATAATGATGGTGTTGGAAATCAGGTTGCCTGCCACCGGAATCAGGCCGACGATAAAGGCGATGATCAGGACAGTCATTTTAAACGGCAGGTCAACGCCGAACAGCGGCAAAACCAGGTAGAGGTACAGGCCGGTCAGGAAGGTGTCGATCAGCGAGATTTTGACTTGGGCGAGGAACACGCGTTCAAAGCTGGTTTCAAAATTGACGATGCGCCGCATCAATTCGGCTTTAAACAGCGGCATTTTGTGGCGGTTTTTGCGCATTTTCAGGCGGTGGAAGCTGAGCATGGCGCCGATGATGATGCCGATAAGGATGTACACGAAGGACGTGATGCTGTTTTTACTGATGCGGGTCAGCGCGGCGCGGTATTCTTCAATCAGCTTGATCGCCGAGGCTTTGATTTCGGCCATATTGTTGGGCAGCATATTGAGAATGGCCGCAGGCAGGTCTTGGCTGTTTTTGGTGTCTTCTAAAATCGCCGCCAGCTTCGCCAACATAAAGCCGATATGGCCGCCGTGTATCAGGTGGTAAATGCCCAAAGACATCATCGTGATGATGCTGAACACGATGGCCAGCGTCAGCGTGGTGGAAATCAGGTTGATATTGTGCGCATTGAGCGATTTATGCAGCCGCGTGTTGCGCGGCAAAACACGGCGGCGGAGCTTGAGGATGACGCCGTTGGTGCGCGTAATAAAGATATAGGTCAGGATAACCGACAACAGCAGCGGCAGCAAATGGTAGTGCAAGACAATCAGCAAAGCCAAACCCATCAGGATATAGGAAGCGTTGCGGAAAGTCGAGTTGTCGGTGTGGGAAGAGAGTAAGGACATGTGAAGCCAATAAGGTAAAAAGCAAAAAAACAGGTCAGGCCGTCTGAAAAACCATGTTCAGACGGCCTAACTTAATGACAGCGATTAATCGTGCAATGAGGCCGCGTGTAGCGTGTTTTCCAACAAAGTGGCAATCGTCATCGGGCCGACGCCGCCGGGAACGGGCGTAATCATGGATGCGCGTTCTTTGGCGACATCAAACTCCACGTCGCCGCACAGGCTGCCGTCGTCCAAGCGGTTGATGCCCACATCGATAACGACTGCGCCGGGTTTGACCCATTCTCCTTTAACGAAATTCGGAATGCCTACGCCGACCACCAAAATATCTGCGGCCGCAACTTCATCGGCAAGGTTTTGCGTGGCACTGTGGCAAATGGTTACCGTCGCGCGGGACAGCAGCAATTCCAATGCCTGCGGGCGGCCGACAATATTGGACGCGCCGACGACGACCGCTTTTTTGCCTTTCGGGTCGATGCCGTAGGCTTCCAACAAAGTCATCACGCCTTTGGGTGTGCAAGGGCGCATCAGCGGCATTTTGACGACCAGGCGGCCGACGTTGTAAGGGTGGAAGCCGTCCACATCTTTATGCGGCTCGATACGTTCTAAAACCGCTTGGCTGTCAATGTGTGCCGGCAGCGGCAGTTGTACCAAAATACCGTCGACGGCAGGGTCGCTATTCAATTCGTCCACCAGTTTCAGTAAATCGTCTTGCGTGGTTTCAGACGGCAGCTCATAAGAGCGCGATTCTATGCCGCTTTTTTGGCAGGTCAGTTTTTTATTGCGTACATAAACCGCGCTGGCAGGGTCGTCGCCAACCAATACCACCGCCAAGCAAGGCGTGTGCAAACCTTTTTCCTGACGCGCTTTTACCGCCTGCGCGACCGCCTCGATGCGTTGCTGGGAGATTTTTTTTCCGTCTATAAGTTGTGCAGCCATGATTTTCCTCCTAAATAGGGACAAAAATTGCGTTTAAATTATCGCATTTTTCAGACGGCCTGACACAAAAGAGTGGCCCTGATTACGAAACATAAAAATAAATAACGATTAAAAATAATAGGATAACCAAAAAATGAAAAAATAAAGCAAAGTAGGTGTTGACCGGGTTGAAAAGGGTCTGTATAGTACAGGTCTTCAGTCGGGGCGTAGCGCAGCCCGGTTAGCGCATCTGCTTTGGGAGCAGAGGGTCGTGAGTTCGAATCCCACCGCCCCGACCACAAAATTCTTAGCACGAATCGGCATGAGCGCCCGTAGCTCAACCGGATAGAGCACCGACCTTCTAAGTCGGGGGTTACAGGTTCGATTCCTGTCGGGCGTGCCAATTTTTACGGTGGCTGTAGCTCAGTTGGTAGAGCCCTGGATTGTGATTCCAGTTGTCGTGGGTTCGAGCCCCATCAGCCACCCCAGATGAAAGCCTGCATATTGTATGCAGGCTTTTTTCCGTTTATACCCGAGTTTTACTTCAGATTTAATTGGGTTTCAAAAAAGTATTTATCAAACCGTTTCATCATGGCATCGGCAAAAATGGCGTTTGCTGTGTTATCAAATATCAATGAATACGCAGTCAAACCCAAATATTATACCGTTCGGTATCTTTTTATGGTGTTTCGCCGTTATCCTTTATAATACCCCGATTATTTTCTGTTTCATTCCCAAAGGAACCGCATCATGTCCGAATGGTCAGCTCCAGAATTTGAATCCAAAATCTGTCCGCCCGAAAAGCTGGCGGAGCGTTTGGCGGCATTGCCCCGTCCGCTGGTGTTTACCAACGGCTGTTTCGATATTCTCCATAGGGGTCATGTAACCTATCTGGCGCAGGCGCGATCGGCCGGTGCGGCTTTGGTGCTGGCGTTGAATACCGATGCGTCGGTGCGCCGTCAGGGCAAAGGCGACGACCGTCCGATTAATCCTTTGGAAAACCGCGCGGCAGTGGCAGCGGCATTGGCCAGTGTGGATTTGGTCACATGGTTTGATGACGATACGCCAGCCGCGCTGATTGAAATGATCAAACCCGATGTATTGATTAAAGGCGGCGACTGGCCTGTGGATAAGATTGTCGGTGCAGCCGAGACGTTTGCGCGTGGCGGCAAAGTGTTTTCGATTCCGTTTTTACACCAGACTTCGACCACCAAAACTTTGGCGAAAATCCGCGAAGCCGGAGGAGGTGAATGACGGATTTGAACAGCCGCCATTGGGCCTTGCTCGCCGCGCTTTCAGACGGCCTGCCGCAACACGTTTCTCAGTTGGCGCGAGTGGTCGGGATGAAGCCGCAACAATTAAACGGATTCTGGCAGCAGATGCCGGGCCATATCCGCGGTTTGTTGCGCCAGCACGACGGGCAATGGCGCTTGGTGCGCCCTTTGGCTGTGTTTGCCGAAGAATCTCTGCAACAAATGGCCGGAAAACAGGGTTTTCGTGCGCATTTGAAACACGAATGTTCGTCCAGCAACGATGAAATCATGGCATTGGCGCGCCAGTCGGCAGATTTGGCACATAAGGCCTTGTGTGTGGCGCATTTCCAAACCAAAGGCCGCGGACGGCAAGGGCGAAGCTGGGTCAACCGACAGGGCGAATGTCTGATGTTCAGCTTGGGCTGGGCGTTTGACAAGCCGCAGTATGAGCTGGGTTCGCTGGCGTTGGTGGTGGCATTGGCCTGCCGCCGCGCGCTTGCCGATATCGGTTTGGACGTAAATATCAAGTGGCCGAACGATTTGGTCGTGGCCAATGATAAATTGGCCGGTATTTTGATTGAAACGGCTCGGGTAGAGAATAAAACCGTCGCCGTCATCGGCATCGGCATCAATTTTGTATTGCCGAAAGAGGTTGAAAACGCCACTTCCGTGCAGGCCTTGTTTCAGACGGCCTCTAAGCAGGGCGTAAGCGTCAAAACCTTGTTGAATGCGGTATTGGCGCAACTTGATGCGCTGTTGAAGGAATACGCGCAAAACGGATTTGCGTCATGTGTCGGCGAATACAATGCCGCCAACCGCGATACGGACAGGCCGGTGTTGTTACTTCAGGAAGGACGTGTTGTCCACGAAGGCGTGGTCAAAGGCGTGGATGCTCAAGGCGCGTTGCGTTTGCAGACGGACAAAGGCGAGAAAACCATCGTCAGCGGCGAAATCAGCTTGCGTCTGGATAATCGCCCGGCACAACCTGCCGCTGCGAAACCGGAACGCTTTTTGCTGCTGGATGGCGGCAACAGTCAGTTGAAATGGGCGTGGGTAGAGAACGGCACATTTTCCGAAGTCGGCCGTGCGCCGTATCGTGATTTGACCCAGCTAGGCGAAGAATGGCTGCAATTTGCCGATGACGATGTGAAGATTGTCGGTTGCGCCGTGTGCGGTTCGGTAAAAAAAGCGATGGTCGAAGAACAATTAACCCGTCCGGTCGAATGGCTGTCTTCCATGCCGCAGGCTTTGGGTATCCGCAACCATTACCGCCGCCCTGAGGAACATGGCTCCGACCGTTGGTTTAATGCGCTGGGCAGCCGCCGCTTTACGCAAAACGCCTGTGTTGTCGTCAGCTGCGGCACCGCCGTAACCACCGACGCGCTGACGGAAGACAATCATTATCTCGGCGGCACCATCATGCCCGGTTTCCACTTGATGAAAGAGGCGATGGCGCTCAAAACCGCCAACCTCAACCGCCCCATCGGCAAGGTATATCCGTTCCCAACCACAACGCCGAACGCCATTGCCAGCGGCATGATGGATGCCGTTTGCGGTGCGTTGATGATGATGCATGGCCGTCTGAAAGACAAAACTGGTGAGGGCAAACCGGTCGATATTATCATCACGGGCGGCGGCGCGGCCAGAGTCGTACAGGCGCTGCCGGAGTCATTCGTTCATGACAATCAAGTGAAAATCGTCGATAATCTCGTGATTCACGGGCTCTTGCATTGGATTGCCCATCGCAACGGACAATAAAAAGGAAAACGCATCATGAAATGGCTGTTTGCGGTCTTGGTCGCACTCAACATCATTGTTTTTGGCAGCATGGTTGCCTACCGGACACAACATAAAACCACCAAACCTGAATCTGCTTTGGAAGGCGGTACGCACGAATTATTGCGCCCGTCTTCTTTGGACGCGCTCAAAGCCGAGCCTCAGCAGGCATCGCAACCCGATTGGGTGGTGGTTGAATCAGACGGCCTGATTATGGCCGAACCTGAATCAGAAGAAGCGGAAGCCTTGCGTAAAAAGCAAGAAGCGCAGCAGTTGAAAGAGAAAAAAGAAAAAATGCGCCGCGAGAAAGAGGCGCAAGAGCGTCGCGCCGCTGAAGAAGAAATGGGTGCGGCCGGTGTGGAACGCTTGTGTACCAGCAGCGCCACCGTGGTGATGGATGAAGACGATTACCACCGCATCAAAGGCCTGTTAGGCAAATGGCCTCATGCGGCCAGCCGCAGTATCGAAAAACGCAATGGCGCATCCGGTGGCGAGACTGCTTCCAAAACCTTCCGCGTGGTCTTGCCTGCCGACGGCGACACCTCCGCCCAGCTTGATACCTTGGGCAGCCGCGGCTTTAGCGGCAGTATTCACAACGGCGAAATCAGCGTTGACGTAACACGCAGCCGCTCTTCCGCCCAAGTTTTGATTTCACGCTTGTCCAGCGCAGGTTTCGGCGGCGCGCGCATTGTCGAGCAGGAAGACAGAAGCGCACCCGATACCGGTTTGAGCGTGGCGCGCATGACCGTGGTCTTTATGGCGGTTGACGAGCGCGATGCCCAAGACATCAGAAACATTGTCGGCCGTTATGGCAAGTTGAACATGAAAACCTGCCGATAATCAGGTCTATTCAGTTTCAGACGGCCTGATCAGTAGTCCCAAGCCTGATAAACCGAACACCACAAAACACGAAACCCACTGTATCGGCAGTGGGTTTCATGTTTTTCGGTTTTGAGTATCTGATATAAAGGGGAACAGGTATGTTTCGTATATGCGCACTCCGAGTATCAAGAGATAATGGGGAAGAGGGGGATAAAATCTGTCGTTTAATGGCTCGGATTAGGACGTCTTCCGAGTAGTTTTGATTATACGCTAATAATAACTATTATCAATAGCAAAATTGAAAAAATAAGGGATTTTGATGTAATATATTGTTTTACATGGAAATTAAGTTTCGGTATTGGCTTTGCCATGATTGAAAAGGCCGTCTGAATAAAGACGGCCTTTTGTTTATTAGAATTTAGGCAGTGAACATCCTTCAGGCGTAGTAATTTTACATTGTACAGCTCCTGCAGCTTGACATTTTCTTAAAGCCATTGGTTCTGCCATATCGGGGTCTTCAATTGCATAGAAAGTTCTTAATTTCTTACCAGTTTTTCCTTGGGCAACGGCAATACAACCATTTCTAACCCATGCTCCTATGATGCAAGGAGCATTTTGTCCACCTTGTTCGCAAGTTCGAATAGCTTCTTTTTCAGCTAGAGCACGAGAGCTCATATTGAGTGCTCCACCTGAAATACCAGTTTTAGGATTTACTGCCCAAGCCCCATATGTTGAAGGAACATCGATATTGACAACGCTTGGTTGGTTTTGAGCATAACCGCTATTAGAAGATTGTGGTCTGCCAACGTTATATAGAATTTGTCTGCCCGAGCTGTCGATAATACGGCATGTTCCAGTTGCAGGTTGGTATTCACCGCCACAGCCGTTGGCATAAACATTAAGGCTTGCCAGTCCTAGCAATACAACAAGTAACTTTTTCATTTTAATTCCAATCTATTTATTATTTGAATCTTTATCAGCCTGCCGCTGCATCAATCATACGATGATTTGTTATCTTCTCTACGCGGCTGACGTTGAAATAGGGTAAGGCAAACATTTCAACCCTATATTTCAGACGGCCTTTTGATTTGTTTCAATCACTCATAAACCCAAGCAAGCACATATCCAAAGCCATATAAAATAACGGCATTTTGTCTATTAGAATTCAGGCATAGAGCAGCCTTCAGGAGTGGTAATTTTACATTGAACTCCTCCTGAAGCCTGACATTTTTTTAGTGCTAACATCTCTGCCTGTCCTGGAGCTTCAATTCCATAGAAAGTTTTTAATTTTTTTCCTACTTTCCCTTGGGAAACGGCAATACAACCATTTCTAACCCATGCAGCTACTATACAAGGTGAATTTCGTCCTCCTTGCTCACAGGCTTTGATAGCTCCTTTTTTTGCCACCTCAAGAGAAGGTGCATTAATAGTATCTCCCGAAATGCCGGTTTTAGTATTAACTGCCCATGCACCGTATTTTGAAGGAACATCGATATTGACAATTTCCGTAGGTTGATTTTGTTGATACTGACGAGACGACGTACAGTTGGGATTATAGCCATACTGACACAGCGCCGGATTGTTTTGCAATGCTCCTCTAGTCGCGGGGTCAGCAGCATAAACATTAAGACTTGCCAGTTCTAGCAATACAACAAGTAACTTTTTCATTTTAATTCCAATCTATTTATTATTTGAATCTTTATCAGCCTGCGCAGCATCAATCATACGATGATTTCTTATCTTCATTACGCGGCTGACGTTGAACTAGGGTAAGGCAAACATTTCAACCCTATATTTCAGACGGCCTTTTGATTTGCTTCAATTGCTCATAAACCCAAGCAATCAACATATCCAAAGCCATATAAAATACCGTATAATCAAGGCCAAATTAACTTTGCCTGCTTGTCGGGCCGTCTGAAAAATTATGCAACAAACCTACGCCGCGGTACAGCGAGATTTGCTCGAAGCCAACCATCTTTCCCCCGATTTGCTCGCCCAAAGCCTGAGCATTATCGGCGCCAACCATGTCGATTATGCCGACATCTATTGTCAGCGCACTGCCTATGAAAGCTGGCATTTGGAAGAAGGCATCGTTAAATCGGGCAGCTTCCAAATCGATCAGGGCGTGGGCGTGCGTGCCGTTTCGGGCGATAAAACCGCTTTTGCCTACGCTGACAGCCTGTGTATCGATTCGATCAACCGCTCTGCCAAAGCCGTGCGCGTGATTGGTGCGGTCGGTGGCGAGGCCAGCGTCAAAGTGCCGACACCTGCCTACGGCAAGCCTGTCCACATGGCAATTGACCCGATTGCCAGCCTCGATTCCGCGGCCAAAGTTGCGCTGTTGAACAAAGTCGAAACGCTGGCCAAAGCCGCCGATCCGCGTATCGTGCAAGTGATGGCCGGTTTGACCTGCGAATACGACATGGTGTACATCGCCCGTCTGGATGGTAAACACGCTGCCGACATCCGCCCGATGGTACGCATGAACGTAACCGTCATTGCCAAGCAGGGCGAGCGTCGCGAGCAGGGCAGCGCGGGCGGCGGCGGGCGTTATGATTTGGCGTATTTCGATGAAAACTTGGTGCATCGGTTTGTCGATTCCGCCGTCAAACAAGCCCTGACCAATCTTGAATCCCGTCCTGCGCCTGCCGGCGAGATGACCGTTGTGTTGGGCAACGGCTGGCCGGGCGTGTTGCTGCACGAAGCGGTTGGACATGGTTTGGAAGGCGATTTCAACCGCAAAGAAACCAGCGTTTTCTCCGGCCGAATTGGCGAGCGCGTGGCCGCCAAAGGTGTTACCGTTGTGGATCAAGGCGATATTGCCGACAGACGCGGTTCGCTCAATATCGACGACGAAGGCAATGAAACCCGCCGCACGGTATTGATCGAAGACGGTATTTTGGTCGGCTATATGCAGGACGAAACCAACGCCCGCCTGATGGGCACGCAATCGACCGGCAACGGCCGCCGTGAAAGTTACGCTTCTGCGCCTATGCCGCGCATGACCAATACCTTTATGGAAAACAGCGGCTATGAGCCGGAAGAAATCATCGCGTCCATCGACAAGGGCATTTACGCCGTCAACTTCGGCGGCGGACAAGTGGACATTACCAGCGGCAAATTCGTGTTCAGCGCATCTGAAGCATGGTGGGTGGAAGGCGGTAAGTTGCAATACCCTGTCAAAGGCGCAACCATCATCGGCAACGGCCCCGAAGTGCTGAAACATGTTTCCATGATAGGCAATGACACCGCACTCGATAGCGGCATCGGCGTCTGCGGCAAAGAGGGGCAGAGCGTTCCTGTCGGCGTCGGACAACCGACCCTGAGGATTGATGCCGGGCTGACCGTCGGCGGTAGCGAAATTTAAACGGCAGGCCGTCTGAAAGGTTTTCAGACGGCCTTTTACATTAGGATGAAACCATGCAGGAACAGAATCGGAAATCAAGTTTTCCCATCGTGATGTTGCTGGTGTCGGTTGCCTTGTGGATCGCGTCTTTGTCCAATGTTGCATTTTATTTGGGCAATCATGAAAGCATGAAGGGTTTGACCGTTTTGATTTTGGGGTCGATATTTACTTCTTTGGATATCAGATATTGTGCGGCCTATGCGAATTATGTTTGGTTGGCGGCCATTGTTTTGCTGGCGTTGCGGAAGAAGGTCGTGCCTGTCCATGCGGCACTTTGGGGCTTGGCGCTGGTGGCTTTCAGTGTGAAAGCCGTACACATCGATGAAGCAGGGAATACATCGGATATCGTGCGCTACGGTGCCGGATTTTATTTGTGGTATGCCGCATTTGCGGTTGTCACCATCGGCACGTTTGCCGGAAAGAATAAGGAAAGACAAGCCACAACGCTGGCAGATGGGACGAAAAATGACGCTTGATGAATGGTTGCGCCAATCGGCACTGCCCAAAAACGAAGCGCGGATGTTGTTGCAATATGCACTGGGTTACACGCGCGCGCAGCTGGTTACACGCGGTACGGACGATTTGGCGGAATCCGCCCTGCAAACCTTGGAAGCTTTGGCGCAACGCCGTCTGAAAGGCGAGCCGATGGCCTATCTGTTGGGCGAGCGCGAGTTTTACGGACGACGCTTTGCCGTCAATCCCCATGTGCTGATTCCGCGCCCTGAAACCGAGCATTTGGTGGAAGCCGTGCTCAAACGCTTGCCGCCGCAAGGCCGTGTGTGGGATTTGGGGACGGGCAGTGGCGCCATTGCCGTGACCGTCGCGCTTGAACGCGTTGATGCCGATGTCTGTGCATCCGATATCAGCGTCGGTGCTTTGGATACTGCCCGTCAAAATGCGGCCGAATTGGGCGCAAAAGTCGAGTTTGCGCAGGGTTCGTGGTTTGATACCGACAGGCCGTCTGAAGGCCGATACGATGTGATTGTTTCCAATCCGCCGTATATCGAGAACGGCGATGAACATTTATCGCAAGGCGATTTGAGGTTTGAACCGCAAAACGCGTTGACCGACTTTTCAGACGGCCTCAGCTATATCCGCCACATTATTCAAGAAGCCCCAAAATACCTGAAAGCCAACGGCTGGCTGCTGTTTGAACATGGCTATGATCAAGGCGAAGCGGTGCGGAATATTATGCTGAAGAACGGTTTTGCCGAAGTGGCAACCGAACAGGATTTGGCTGGATTGGACAGGGTCACGCTGGGGCGTTTGCCTGCTTAGCGGGCATGATTTGTCGGAATATAAAAAAGGGCGTGTCGATCACGCCCTTTTGGTTTTTTGGTTTAGCTGTTCAGACGGCCTGGTTTAATGCCAAGCAGCGACGAACTCCGCCCAGTGTTGTTTTTCTTCGGCTTGTGCGGCCAGATAATGTTTGATGCGTTTGATTTCGACTTCGTATTCATCGGCATCGAGCGCGCCGCTCATCATGCGAAAGCGTTGATACATGAGATAGGTATTGGCGGCATCGGTTTCACAATAGTCACGGATGTCTTTCAGACGGCCTGCATGATAAGCGTCCCAAACCTTGCTGCCGTCCATGCCCAGTTTGCCGGGGAAGCCGCAGAGTTTGGCCATATCGTCCAAAGGCACGCTGGCACGCGGTTGGTAGAGGGCGAGCAAATCCATCAGGTCGCAATGGCGGGTGTGGTAGCGGCTGATGTAGTTGTTCCACTTAAAGTCGCGGCTGTCGCCAAAATCGCCGTCACCCATGTCCCAATAGCGGGCGGCGCTGATGCCGTGTATCAGGGCACGGTAGTGGAGGACGGGCAGGTCGAAACCGCCGCCGTTCCAGCTGACGAGTTGCGGCGTATAGTTTTCGATGACCTCGAAGAACTTGGCAATCATGACTTCTTCGCTGTCTTCGGGATCGCCGATGGTGCTGACGCGGATTTTGTCTTGCCCCCAGCGCATACAGCAGGAGATGGCGACGACTTGGTGCAGATGGTGTTGCATAAAGTCGCTGCCGGTTTTGGTGCGGCGTTGCTGTTGAGCAAACAGGACGACTTCGTTGTCGGGCAAATCGGCAGGTAAATCGTAAAGCTGGCGGATGCCGTTTACGTCGGGAATGGTTTCGATGTCGAAGGCGAGTATCGGAGTCATGGCGTGATCGGGTTGGATAAGGGATGATGTCATTGTGGCATGACGGCGCAGATAAAAAAAGAGGCAATCCCCCACAGGATTGCCCCAATACCTCAAATCAGAGATTTACGCTTCACAAACAATACAGGCTTTCACCTGCGGCTTCACAGATGCAGCTCAACTCTGCATCGGTAAACTTTCATTTCGGGCATTGCACCGAAATCCTCTAAAATACCGCAATTTCTTGCAATATCAGAAAACTGCTTACAAAAGTATCTAAAACCGGCAAGGCCGTCTGAACATTTTGTAATTTGATGTAGTGAAATTTACGCGAATTTTTACAGTTTGCCAAGTATTTTTTTTCTGAAGGCTTGTTTCAGTATAAATTGCAGGTATTGTCATATTTTTGCAATTATATTTCATAATTATTTAAAAGTTAGATATTTATTTTATTTTTTTAAATTTTAATTTAATTTTATTTCATATTTTGAATGATTAAAATGTATTTTTTCGGATGAACTGTTTTGCAATATATTGTTTTTAAAAGAAATTAAATTTAATATATAAATGAAAAGAGTGTATTGGGCCTGATGTTTTTTATTTGAGAAAAAATATAGGGTTGTTTGAAAGTTTCAATCACGATGAAAAAAAGCTGTTTTTAAAGCATTTAAAGCGGAATATTATTTGATTGTTTGGATGCGAACATGAATTTTGGTTTGATTCAATTAAAATGAAAAAGCGGCGAAAGAAAGATTTCGCCGCTTTTTGCATATTCAAATTGTAATTTAATGTAGTCAATAAAAGCTGTTTTCGCCTTCGGGACGGGTTTTGAAGCGTTTGTGCAGCCAGAAATATTGTTCGGGATGCTCGCGTACCCGCTCTTCAATAAAGTCGTTCATACGCTGGGTGTCGGCTTCGACATTTTCGGTCGGAAAATTGTCCCAAGCCGGATAGAAGCGCAGGGTTACGGTATTGTCGGCTTCGCGCGTGGGGATGGCGGGAATGATTTTGGCTTTGGTCATGCCGGCGATACGGCTGAGGCCGGTAATCGTGGCCGTCTGAATGCCGAAGAAATTGACGAAAATGGAATCGTTGCGGCCGAAGTCTTGGTCGGGCAGATAAAGAAAGGGCGCATCGCTTTTGCGCAGGTGTTTGATGATGGCGCGCAGGCCTTCTGTGCGGCTGATCAGGAAAACATTGTTGTAGCGGTGGCGGCCTTTCAGGATCTGCTCGTCCAGGGCTTTGTTTTTTTGGTGCGAATACATGCTGGTCAGCGGCACATCCTGATTGAGCGTGTAAACCGCCATTTCAAATGCGGTAAAGTGTGGATAGAGGATGATGACTTTTTCGCCGGCGGCGAGGGCTTCGTCAAGATGGTGTTTGTCTTGATAGCGTACCAACGAGCGCAGCTTCTCCGCAGGCGCGTACCAGTAGAGGCCGTATTCGAGCATCAGCTTGGCCATGTGTTGGAAATGGCGTTTGAGCAGGGCAGTGCGCTGGCTGTCGTTCAGCTCGGGAAAGCATTTTTTGAGGTTGACCTCACCGACTTTGCGGCGCGGTTTGACTGCGTAATAGGCGAGAATGCCAATCGCGTCGGCAATCTTGTGCAATACGCAAAAAGGCAGCAGGCGGATGAGGTAGAGAAAAATGAAGGCAGCTTTCATGAAGGCTCGCTGTATGTGGGCAAAGGGTTATTATAACCGAAGGCCGTCTGAAAACGGGCTGGAACACGATTTCAGACGGCCTGAATGTCGGCTTACCATTGGAAACGGCCGCGTTTGACCTGCAGGCCGTCAGGGTTGAGTTGCGAAGCCAATCCGTGATTGCGTAGGGCGTGGGTAAGGGCGACGGCGAGTCCGTCGGCGGCATCGGCTTGCGGCGTGCCGGAAAGTGCAAGCATTTGGACAACCATATGCTGCACCTGCTCTTTGGCGGCCTTACCCTTGCCGACCACAGCCTGCTTGACCTGAAGAGCGGTGTATTCAAATACGGGCAAGTCGTGCATGACCAAAGCAGCAATCGCCGCTCCTCGCGCCTGACCGAGCATTAACGTCGCGGCCGGATTGACGTTGACGAAGACTTGCTCGATGGCCGTCTGATGGGGTTGATAGTGGCGGATGATTTCGTCGATATGGCGGACAATCACGGCAATGCGTTCGGAAAGCGACGCGCCGGTTGGCGTTTTGATACAGCCGGAAGCAACATAATGATGTTCGCGTCCGTGGACATCAATAACGCCGAAGCCGGTCACGCGGCTGCCGGGGTCGATGCCGAGAATGCGTGTGGGTTGAAACTGGGACATAGTGCGTGTTTAAAGTAATCGGTGTTTCAGGGCAGGCAGGCGCGTGCGCACGCTTTGCAGGCGCGCGGTATCCAAATCGGCACAAATCACGCCTTCACCTTCCGGCAACGTCGCCAACACATCGCCCCAAGGGTCGATAATCATACTGTGGCCGAATGTGCGGCGGCCGCTTTCATGCAGTCCGCCTTGTGCCGACGCGATGACGTAGCATTGGTTTTCCACCGCACGGGCGCGCAGCAGCAATTCCCAATGCGCCTTGCCGGTCGTGTAGGTAAACGCGGCCGGCAACAGCAAAACATCAAACGGCTGCTGGGCGCGGAAAAACTCAGGAAAGCGTAAATCGTAGCAGACCCCGGCCGCCAGCGGAACATCGTCCACGCTTAACTTCGGCACATTGTTTCCTGCCAGTATCGTATCGGCTTCGGCGTAGCGTTCACCCAAACCGGAAAAGCCGAAAAGGTGCATTTTGTGGTAAAGCCCGACTCGGTTGCCGTCGCGGTCATACACCAGCATCGTGTTCATCACCTTGCCAGCGTTTGGGCTTTGCAACGGAACCGTACCGCCAAACAACACCACGCCGCATTCCCTTGCCGTTTCGCTTAAGGCCGTCTGAAAACGGGTGTGGCAGGTTTCGCTAACTCGTCCATCGTCCAAAGGCTCGGCAAATGCCAGCTTGTCCGTATCGTTTTTGCCCATCAGCGGCCAATATTCGGGCAGCAACACCCAATCCGCTCCTTGTTCCGCAGCCTCGCGGACAAGGCGCTTCATGGTGGCAATATTGGTTTCGGGGTCGGTGGACGACACCATTTGCACAGCGGCGGCGCGTAAAGAGCGCATCATCAAAACTCCTGTCAGATTTTGCAAGAATTGTAACTTGTTTACGCACAAGGCCGATACAATCGTCACACAATTCCTCTCCAAAAAAGGATAAACCATGAACTTGAAACTTCTCCTCACTGTCGCACTTTCCACCGCCGCACTTGCCGCACATGCCGATGTACAGCTTTACGGCAACATCAAAAGCGGCATTGAAACCTCGCAAACCCGTTTCGGCGGCCAATCATACAGCCGAACCGCCGTTGCCGACCAAGGCAGCCACATCGGCTTGCGCGGTTCGCACCCGATTGGCGGCGGAACGAATTTTATTTGGGAAGTCGAACAAGACACACCGGTTGGCAAAAGCGGATCCATCCGCCAAGACTGGCGCGAACGTCGAGACAATTTTGGCCGTTAAAGGAAAGATTGGATAGTAAAGGCCGTCTGAAAGATTTTCAGACGGCCTGTTTTTTATAGTGAGGTCGATTGATTTAAAGAATACACTTAAAAGGCGGCAATCAATAATATCTTAATATTTTCAAAATTTAACAGTTTTGTATAACTTATTGATTAATTTGAAGATTAATAAGATATTGGTTGATTGATTAAAAAATCAGCATTGTCTTTGCTTGAAAATTAATAAATTATCAAGTAAGGTTAAATGCAAGCGGTTTTATCCGTGAGTTAAATATTAATCAATAAGATAGGATAGTATAACCATGAATGAAGATATTATCAAAGGAAAATGGGAGCAACTTAAAGGTAAAGCCAAAGAAAAATGGTGCGAGCTGACAAACGACGATTTGGACATCATCGAAGGCAAGCGCGATCAGTTGGCTGGTAAAATCCAAGAGCGTTACGGTCGCACTAAAGATGAAGTTGAAAAAGAAATTGATGATTGGTTGAACAACTAAGACCGTTGAATTTCACAATAAACGGTGGGGTCTCACTTGACCGTTTTTATATTAAACCGAAAGGAAAAAAATCATGCTTCATTATTCGATCGTTTTCTTTATAATCGCTATTATTGCAGCTGTATTAGGTTTCGGTGGTATTGCAGGTAGTGCGGCAGGCATAGCCAAAATTTTATTTGCCGGTTTCTTGATCTTGTCGGTGATATCACTGATTTTTGGCAGGAAAAAATAATACCTGCAAGCCAATAAGGTTGTATCAAGCCACTATTCCGTCAAATAGGCCGTCTGAAAAATCAGGATAACTGGTTTTCAGACGGCCTTTGTTCTTATAATAGCGGTTTATTGTTTTCACACACCCAGCAACGGAGTTTCCATGCAGTTTTCAGCATTCGGCGAAAAATTCACACAACACAGCGGTATTTTGCAGTTGATGGACGATTTGGGCGATGCGCTCAAAAGCGACAAGCCCGTCAATATGCTTGGCGGCGGCAATCCGGCGAAGATTGCTGAAGTCAATGCCGTGTTCGCCGATGTGTTTTCCAAGCTGGCGGCGGAACACGCTGTTGAGAATATCGGCAATTATTCCAATCCGCAGGGCGATGCGGCGTTGATTGCGGCTTTGACTAAGTTTCTTAACCATGAATACGGCTGGAATCTGACGGCGGACAATATCGCGCTGACCAATGGTTCGCAAAATGCGTTTTTCTATTTGTTTAACCTGTTTGGCGGCAAATTTAATCTTTCAGACGGCCAAACGGCTGAAAAAGCCATTTTGTTTCCGCTTGCGCCTGAATATATCGGTTATGCCGACGTGCATGTCGAAGGGCAGCATTTTATTTCGGTAAAACCGAAAATCGAAAATGTCGAACACGAAGGCGAAGCGGGCTTTTTCAAATACCGCGTGGACTTTGACGCGCTGGAAAGCCTGCCCGAGCTGAAAGAAGGCAAAATCGGTGCGATTTGCTGTTCGCGCCCGACCAATCCGACCGGCAACGTGCTGACCGACGGCGAAATGGCGCGGCTGGACGCTTTGGCGCAAGAACACGGGATTCCGCTGATTATCGACAACGCTTACGGAATGCCGTTCCCGAATATTATTTACAGCGATGTGACGCTTAACTGGCACGAAAACATCATCCTCTGCTTCAGTCTGTCTAAAATCGGCCTGCCCGGCGTGCGTACCGGCATTATTGTTGCCGCGCCGGAAGTGGTCAAAGCCGTCAGCAGTTTGAATGCGATTGTGAACCTGTCGCCAACCCGTTTCGGCGCGGCGATTGCGGCTCCGCTGTTAAACGACGGCCGTCTGAAACAGCTGGCCGACCAAGTGATTCAGCCGTTTTACCGTCAGCAGGCGCAAACGGCGGTTGCTCTGCTCAAGCGCGAATTGGGCGCATATCCGTTGAAAATCCACAAGCCTGAAGGTGCGATTTTCTTGTGGCTTTGGTTTGAAAACCTGCCTGTTTCGTCGCAAACCTTGTACGAAATGCTCAAAGCCGAAGGCACGCTGATTATTCCGGGCGAGCATTTCTTTGTCGGCATCGATACGCAAGATTATCCGCACGCGGGCGAGTGCATCCGCATGAGTATTGCGCAGGACGCGGAAACGCTGGAAAAAGGCATCGCCGCCATCGGCAGGGTAGTGCGCGGTTTGTACGATAAAAAATAAATTTTTTGAATAGGCAAAGGCCGTCTGAAACCTGAGTAATCGGGTTTCAGACGGCCTTTTTGTCGGATTTAGATATGGTGGATAACCAGTTTTTTACCTTCGTAATCGAGGACGTTGACGTCCATATCGAATAGGGTTTTGATGTTTTCGGCGGTGAAAATGTCGTTGGGTGCGCCCTGCATGGCGACTTGGCCGTTTTTCATGGCGACAACGTGGTCGGCGTAGGCGGCGGCCTGGTTGATGTCGTGCAGGACAACGACGGTGGTGCGTTTGTACTCGTCGGTCAGCCGGCGCAGGATTTGCATGAGGGAGCGGGCATGATACATGTCGAGGTTGTTCAGCGGCTCGTCCAATAAAACGTAGTCGGTGCGCTGGCAGAACACCATGGCAATCATGGCGCGTTGGCGTTGGCCGCCGGAAAGCTCGGTCAGGTAGCGGTCGGCAAAGCCTTGCAGGTGGAACTCGGCAAGCGCTTCTTCGACGATGGTTTTGTCGTTTTCAGACGGCCTGCCTTGATGGTAGGGATAGCGGCCGAACATGAGTAGGTCGCGCACGGTAATGCGGCTCATGATGCTGTTTTCTTGGGTAAGGATGGAGAGCGTGCGGGCGAGTTCGGCGGTGGGGGTGGTTTTGATGTCTTTGCCTGCGTAGCTGATGTCGCCGTGTACCAAGGGCTGCAGGCGCGCCATAAAGGAGAGGAGGGTGGATTTGCCTGCGCCGTTCGGGCCGATCAGCGCGGTAATGCCGCCTTCGGGAATGTCGAGGCTGACGTCGTTGAGGATGGGGTTGCTGCCGATGGTGTGGCTGACGTTGCGGATGGTAATCATAGGCGGGTCCGAAAATGGAAATTGGGGTTTCAGACGGCCTTTCAGCGTGAGGCCGTCTGAATTTTATTCCTGTATGGTGTTTTTAGATTTCGCTGACGGTAACAAATTCGGGATTGTCGGCTTGGTCGATCAGGAAGGCGCGGACGCGTTCTTGCCAAAGTTCGCCGAATTGTTTGAGTTCGTCAGCAGTTGCGCTGCCGCTGACGGCTTTGGGCATGATGTCGCGCATTTGCGGCGCAAAGGGTTGGAGCGCGGCATTGAGGCTGACGGCAACGGTTTTGCCGGTATCGCGGCGGCGGAGTGCGAGTGTGCCGTTGATTTCGCCTGCACCAAAGGACAAGAGATGGCGACGGGCAAAGCGTCCGGCAGGGCCTACGCCGCCAAAGCCGGTTTCGGGTGCTGCGCCGGTAAGGAGTTGGACGACGGAAGCGGTAACGCCGGTTGTGCCTTCATCACGCTCGCCCTGCATGAAGGCTTCGATGTCGCCGCGTTGCGGCAGCTCTTCGCCGTAAAGGGCTTTCAGGCCTTTGATGACCATCAGGTAGGCACCGGCGACAGTCGGGCAGGAGTGGCCGCACAGGCGTACGGCATCGGCGTAGTGGTAAGTGAGGATGCCGTTTTCGGCTGCACCGAGGAAGTTGGCCAATGCGTCTTGGACGGTAATGGTCGGGGCGTCATCGAAGAATAAAGGGAGGCGTTCTGGTGTCATGAGGGTTGTCCTTTATGGGTTTGTTTAGGCCGTCTGAAGGTTTCAGACGGCCTGAAACCTTTGCAGCATACTGTTTGCTGCGCTTTGAGCGGTATTTGCAGTCAGTATTGCGGCAAAGGTTTCGGACTGAAACTGCGGTGTTATTTTAGGAGTATTTGTTTGTCCTGTATAAATTTTTCCGCCAGTTTTGTCGCGCCGTGGGTGTTGAGGTGGTTGGTGTCAAAATATATCGGCAGGCCGTCTATGGTTTTGTCTGCCGGAATCGGACCCATGATGTTGACCCAATGCACAGCAGGCCGCTGTTTGACGATGTTTTCTATGGTTTTGTCGGCTTCGGCGGAGCGGGCGATTTCTGCTTTTTTATGCTCGGAAACGTATTGCATATCGATGCCGAGACGCTGTTTCAGGTAGTAATGGCGCAGGGGCAGTTGCGCGTTCATCGGAGTGTCGGCAAAGACGTAAACCTGTTTGCCCTGTTGAACCAAAGTATCGAGCATTTTGCCGAAATGCTCCGTAAAACCGGGCTTGTCGGTATGCAGGAACCAACGTTGCGAGATAAAGACCACCGGATAGTTTTCAACTTTTTGTGCGATAAAGCGGTTGTAAGGGTTGCAACGATTGGCACGGCGGTCGCTTTGCGGCAGGAGGAAGCCAAAGGCAACGCCGCAGCTATTGGACGAGATAACGTCGGCGGCAAAGCCTTCCTGTTTGCCCACCATATCGATAAAGGGCGTCAGGTGGGCGGCGTGGGAGTCGCCCATCAGCAGGACTTTGCTGCTTTGGTTTTCCGCGCCGACAGCGCAGTCGGTTTTGGTCAAGGTATCCGCGCAGATTTTACTTTCGTCAACCGTATATAGGTTTGCCTCGTATTCGGCCGGTTTGGCAGTCAGCAGGTAGCCGGCGGCAGGAATCAGCAGGGCGAAATAGGCGGCGATGACCCCGATGAATTTCTTGGTGGTGAAATTCTTTATCCGTCGCGCTGGTGTTTCGACGAAGTAATAGGACAAAACGGACAAGCCCGACATCAGCACCACTGCCAATACAATCGCAGACATCGGCAAAGCGTTGTCCATGTAAACATAGCGCATGACGGCCAAGACCACCCAATGCCACAGATACAGCGAATAGGAAATCAAACCGATAAACACAACGGGCTTGAGGCTCAACAGTTTGGCAGTATTGAAGCCGCTTTGCGTTTGCAGGGTTTTGCCCGAGTAAATCAAGCCGCCAACCGCCGTACAGCACAGCAGCCGTTCGATATTGCCTTCGCCGGGCAACACGCCGTAAGGAAGCAGCAGCATGGCGGCAATCACCGCCATCATCGCCCAGCCGACCACAGGCGTGCTGAAACGGTCGTTGTTTTGGGAGGGCGAAATAAAGGCAAAAAGCGCGCCGATCAGCAGCTCGTATGCGCGCACATAAGGCAGGAAATAAGGGTCCATGCCGAAGGTGGGCAAAAAGACGGACAACAGGCTCAATACAATCAGCAAAAGGATGAATTGGCGGATGTTGCGCCCTTTGCTGAATCGGAAAAAGGCAATCAGCAAAACCGGAAAAACAAAGTAAAACTGCTCTTCCAGCGATAAAGACCAAATGTGCTGCAAAGGTTTTTTCGCCGCATCGGCATCGAAATAGCCGCCACGCCGTGCAAAAAACAGGTTGGCTGAAAACAGCAACGCAAACGCTGCGGATTTGACGTACTGGCGTAGGTCAAACGACAAGAAAAAGATTGCGGCGGCCAAGCTCGTACACAGCAATACGCAGGAGAAAACGGGCAAAATGCGCTTCGCTCGGCGTTTGTAAAACTCTAAAAACGAAAAGCTGCCGTTTTGCATTTCGCGACTGATGATGGTGGTGATCAGATAGCCGGACAAAACGAAAAACATATCCACACCAAGAAAACCGCCGGGCAACCAAGCGGCATCAATGTGGAAAATAATGACAGCCAATACTGCCAACGCTCGTATGCCGTCCAAGTCGGGACGGTATTTTAATGTCGTGCTCATTTTTTGTAATTTTAGTAAATCCAGTAATGTTTACTATGAGTACATGTCAGAAATTTAGTTTCATTTCAAGGATTAAATATTTTTGAAACATGGATTTCAGACGGCCTGAATTTATTTTTGCGAGCGTTTGGGCGCGTTTAATTTATTTCTTTTTCAACACCAAATATAAAAATACCAAGCCGCCTGCAAATTCGACGACCACGCTCAATACGGCCTGCATGCCGAGGAAGTGTTCGAAGATGGTTTGTCCGCCGACCAACAGGATGCCACCGACACAAAAAGTCATGGGCAGGCGGACGGAATGTTTGACCGACGGGGAAAAATGGTTGGCCAGCGCGGCAACCAGCAGGCCGAAAAAGCTTACCGGGCCGACAACGGCGGTGGCGGTTGCAACCAGTGCGGCGATCCACAACAGCAGCCATAAGGTATTGCGCGTGTAGTTGATGCCCAAATTGATGGCCTGATTGCGGCCGAGCAAGTAAACATCGAGGCGGTGGCGTTCGCGCCAGATCACGGCGGCGCTGATGAGCAACACGATTGCGCCGATACCCAACAACTCCGAGTGGACGGTATTGAAGGTGGCAAACATATTCGCCTGCGCGGCGGTAAATTCTTCGGGATCAATCATGCGCGAAAGCAGCGACGACAGGCTGCGGAACAAAATCCCGAAAATTACGCCGATTAAAATCATGCGCGACAAATCGCGTCCGCCCTGTTTGATGAGTGTGTAGAACAGCAGCAGCGAGCCGCCCATCATGACGACCAGTTCAAAGCCGAATTTGCCCGTCAATGGCAGGGAAGCATAGCCCACGCCGCCGAGCGTAAACACCAGCAAGGTCTGCAAAAACACATACAGCGAATCGAAACCCAAAATCGAAGGGGTCAGAATTGGATTGTTGGTCAGCGTTTGGAAGAGTTGTGTGGACACGCCGACCGCATAGGCGACCATCAGCAGCGCGGCAAGCTTGGTCAGGCGCAGGTGCAAGACAAAGTCCCAATCGCCTTTGACGTTGAGCGTCATAAACAGGACGCAGGAAACCAGCAACAGCGCAAAGGCGACCCACAACGGACGGCTGCTTCCTGCCATAAAACCGATATTTTTTTCAGACGGCATGAGCAGGTTTCCTTAATAAAAGCCACAAAAACAAAACCGTCCCCATCACGCCAAAAACCGTAGAGACCGGAATTTCAAACGGAAACACAATCACGCGTCCGATAATATCGCACAGCAACACCAAAGACGCGCCCAGCAAGGCCACAGCAGGCAGGCTTTGGCGCAGTTTGTCGCCCATCAGGCGACTGATGATGTTCGGCACGACTAGGCCGATAAACGGAATATTACCGACCGTCACGACCACTAAAGAAGTAATCAGCGCCACAATAATCAGCCCCGACCACAGAATCGCCGTCCGGTTCAGCCCCAAGTTCACGCTTACTGTTTCGCCCAAACCCAAAATCGTCAGCTGGTCGGCAATCAAATAGGCAAACAAAGCCAAAATCCCCGTTGCCCACAACAGCTCATACCGTCCGAGCAACACGCCGGAAAAATCGCCCTGTTGCCACACGCCGAGCATTTGCAGCATTTCGTTTTCATACGCGATAAAGGTGGCCACCGCTTCAATCACCCCGCCGAAAATAATCCCGACCAAAGGCACCATCAGTTGCGCCGTCGGCGGCAGGCGGCGGATCAGCAACATAAAGACCAACATCCCGATCAGCGCGGCAACGGCGGCAACCGACATTTTTGCCAGCAGCGGCGCGGCCGGCAGCAGCAGGGTCATTAGCAGCAAACCCAAAGCCGCGCTTTGGCTTGCGCCCACCATCGACGGTTCGACAAAACGGTTGCGCATCAAAATCTGCATAATCATGCCGGCCACCGCCATTGACGCACCCGTCAGCACAATCGCAAACGTGCGCGGCAGGCGGCTGATGAACATGACCTGCTGGCTGTCGGATAGCGAAAACAGGGCGGACCATTTGAAGTCGGCCACGCCGACCGACAGGCTGATGGCAAACAATATCAGCAGCGCCACACCGTTGACCGCATTTAAAAATGAAGGTTTGTGAAACATAAAATGGTTCGGAAAAAATAAGGCCGTCTGAAAGAAGGGTTAAGGTATTTGGCAAAAAAGGGCAGGTTTGCCATCATAAAAACAGATGCAAACAGGCAAAAATTGTCCATTTGCACCATGTATTTTCAGACGGCCTAAACCCAATGACGTCAGGTCAAGCAACTTGACCCTGTGCATCATCAAACCCTTCAGGCCGTCTGAAAGAAGCGGGCGGCTATGCCCGCGCCGAATTACTTGGCCGCATTAAACGCATCGCTTACCTGTTTGGAAGCGTTCAGCAATTCTTGTGCGCCGCCGGCCGCCAGATAGGTTTCCGGCACAAGGTACACGACTTGGCCTTTTTTCCATGCAGTTGTTTCGGCAACCAAAGGATTGTTCAAAACATCTTTCGCAGCCTGACCTTCTTCACCGATGGCCGCGCCGCGATCCAAAACGAACAGCCAATCAGGATTTTTCTCTTTCAGGTATTCAAAGCTGATAGGCTGGCCGTGGCTGCCTTCTTTAATTGATTCATCGACAGCGGGAACGCCGATGTCTTTGTGCAGCCAACCGCCCAAACGGGAAGAAGGGCCGAAAGCAGACATCTTACCGCCGTTGACCAATACCACCAAACCCTTGCCTTTGCCTTGAGCAGCGGTTTTCGCCGCTTCAAACGAAGCATCGATTTCCGCTTTCAGCTTGTCCGCTTCGGCCTGTTTGCCGAAGATTTGCCCCAGTGCGTCGATGCGCTCTTTTGAGCTTTCTTTCAGATTGGCGGTTTCGGCGGTCATCTCGATGGTCGGCGCGATCTCGTTCAACTTGTCAAACGCTTTGGCTGCACGGCTGCCGATGATGATGAGCTGCGGTTTGTAAGCGTTTAAGGCTTCGTAGTCAGGCTCAAACAGCGTGCCGGCAGGTTTCGTGGTTTTGAAATATTCGTCTAAATAAGGCAGCCGGTTTTTATCGACGGACAAACCGGTTTTCACACCCAGTTTGTTTAAAGTGTCGAGCATACCCAAATCGTAAACGGCGATACGCTCCGGGTTTTGCGGCACTTTTGCATCGCCGCGCGCGGTTTTCACCGTCAGGCTTGCACTTTCGGTTTGGGCGGCAGAAGCGGAAGCAGTTTGTGCCTGATTGGAAGCAGAATCTTTTGGTGAACACGCACCCAAAGCGAGGGCGCAGCATACGGCTAAAGCGGTCAAACGTAACATAGGGTTTCTCCGTAGTCGGAAATAAAGTAAATCGAAATGATAACTTGTATCGGATTATAAAGCTAGATGCCGTCTGAAAACTTTTGTTTTCAGACGGCTTTTTCAAGCTGATTGCTTAGAAGCGGTAGTTCACGCTTAGGCGGACATCGCGGCCTGGTTCAGGCAGGGAATTGGCACCTGCGCGCTGGCTGTGCGGCTTGTAGTTTTTATCAAAGACATTGTTGACGGAGAAGTTGACGTTCAAGTCGTCTTTGCCCGTCGGCTTCCAGTTGGCGAAGATATCGTTGACACCGTAGCCTGCACGGACGACATTCAGAGCTACATCAGAGCCACGCGAGGTCGGTGCATAGCCTGCATTTTGGACATAACGTCCGCGCCAGCCGATTTCCAGATTCGGATTGTCGAATTGGTAAGACAGACCGGTTGTCCATGTGCGTCCCATCGGGATGGCGGTTGTCACGATGTCGGCGGTATCGCCGTTCAGCTTCGGTCTGCTGTAAGCTACGCCTGCACGTGCGGTCAGACCTTTCCAGCGGTAGGCGGCGTTCAGTTCGTAACCTCTGTTTTTCAGCTTGCCGCCGTTAAACCAAACATAGTTTTTCCCTGCTTGGCGGATAGCTTGTACATCTTTGATTTGTTGATGGAAATAGCTGCCGGACAATGTCAGGGCAGAATTCCAGTGATAGTTGAAGCCGATTTCTGCATTTCGCGAGCGTTCCGCTTTCAAATCAGGCGATGAGATAATTGATCTGGAACTCATTAAAGCTGCTTCGTACAGGCGAGGGCTGCGGGTTGCATAGTTCAGGCTGGTGTTGATGGAAAAATCAGGGGTAATGTCATAAACCAACCCGATGCTTGGATTAAGGTTGCCGTCTGAATTTTCTGTATTACTGCTGGTTTTCATTTTCCAACGGTCATAGCGCAAACCTGTGGTCAGCGTAACCGGAGAGAAATCCCAAATGCCTTCTACATATACGCCGGCATCGCTTTTCTTCTCGTTGTTTTCTCCGTTTGAGCTGCTTTTTTGAGTGCGCCAGTTTACTCCGTATTTCAGGGTATGGCGGTCAAATAGACGGCTGTCGAGATTGAGGTTGGCTCCGTATGTCCGCACTTCGCCGTCCAATTCATAATTTGGATTGGGGACTTCATCACGTTTGGTGTTCAAACGGTAAACATTGGCTTTGATTTTGTCGATAAAGCCCAAGTTTCCGCCTTTGAATTCCAAGTTGGTGGTGTCTTGGGTCAGCGTGCGGTAACGCGGCGAGTTGTTGGCGGTATTCGGAATACGGTTGCCGTTGGCATCCAAAACGTATTGACCTGTACGGCGGTCGGTTTGGAAGACTTGTGAGAAATCGAACTCTTCGCGCAGGGCGCGTTCCCCATATTGTTTCTCTTGGCGGTGGCTTAATTCAATACGGTTGTCTTCGTTGAAACGATAGCCGATTTTGCCCAACAAGCCGCGTGAACCCAATCCACTGTTTAAAACCTTATCGCTGCCGAGCAGATTACGGTAGCCTTTGCCTGCCGTGTATTCTTTGTCGCGTACGAAATTGCCTGAAACCAAAGCATCAAAACCGCCTGCCTGACCATAAACGCTTGCGCCGCGCGAATAGCCTTTATTGCTGCTGATACCGGCATTGACTTTGAAACCGACGTTTTGACCTTCTCTCAGCAAATCTTTGGCTTCAACCGTTTCGGCAACAATCGCGCCGCTGGTTGCGCCGATGCCTGCTGAGGCCGAACCCGTACCTTTTTGCACGGCAACGACTTTTACCAATGCGGGGTCAAGCATAAAGCGGCCGTTGTGGTGGAAAATCTGGCTGTCGGTGTAGGTGTCGTCAACTTTATAGTCTATTTGGTCTTGACCCATGCCGCGGATAGTTACCCACTGCGATTGACCGTTGCCGCCGCCGAAACTGATAGAGGGTTCGTTGAACAATACGTCTTTTAAATCAGTGGAAGTCGTTTCTTCCATACGTTTCGTCGTTACACGGTGTGTGGCGCTTGTAGCCTGACCTTTAACGGTAATGGTATCAAGCACAACATTGTCTTTGGCTTCATTTTCTGCGTGTGCAAAACCGGCTGCCAGTGTCAGTGACAGCAGGCTCAGTCGGAACAGGGGCGTATTCATTGAGAAATGTCCTTAATAAAATGACAGTAATAAAAAAATAAAAGCAAATAAAGAGGAATTATCTTTAAAAGATGCAATTAAGAATAATCATCATTTATAATCATGCATATAAAAGAAACGGTTGTAAAGAGTTGTATTGAATTTGTAAAGGAAGTGGGTTGTTTTTAAACGAACTTTGCAGTTGGTATATCAGGCCGTCTGAAAAATATGTGATCAGGCATTTTTGCGTATGAAAATATTTGGAAAGACTGCATAGAAATTTTTACTTTTTCCCTTGAATTTGTCGCAAACAACCCAAATCTATCCGCCATTACGGCAGGCGTTCCATAAGCGTGCCGCTATTTCCAAGCAAACCGTGTCTGTCATGTCCGACAGACAATTGTTTTCAATCTATTTATTTATCGGAGCATTAAGACATGACCATCCGCCCTTTACACGACCGAGTAGTCGTCAAACGCTTAGAAGCTGAAGAAAAAACCGCCTCCGGCATCGTTTTGCCAGGTGCGGCCGCTGAAAAACCCGACATGGGCGAAGTAATCGCCGTAGGTGCGGGCAAAATCGGTAAAGACGGCGAGCGCCGTCCGCTGGATGTCAAAGTCGGCGACAAAGTGATCTTCGGCAAATACAGCGGTCAAACTGTAAAAGCCGACGGCGAAGAGCTGTTGGTAATGCGTGAAGAAGACATCTTCGGTATCGTTGAATAATTGTTGAATTAAGTTTCAGAACCAAAGGCCGTCTGAATCAAATATGAAGTTTTCAGACGGCCTCGAACAGATTTTTAATATTGATTTGGAGAATTTAAATGGCAGCAAAAGACGTACAATTCGGCAATGAAGTTCGCCAAAAAATGGTAAACGGCGTCAATGTATTGGCAAACGCCGTGCGCGTAACTTTGGGCCCTAAAGGTCGCAACGTGGTACTTGACCGTGCTTTCGGCGGCCCGCACATCACTAAAGACGGTGTGTCTGTTGCAAAAGAAATCGAATTGAAAGACAAATTCGAAAACATGGGTGCGCAGATGGTGAAAGAAGTTGCGTCTAAAACCAACGACGTAGCCGGCGACGGTACCACTACTGCAACCGTATTGGCGCAATCCATCGTGGCCGAAGGCATGAAATACGTTACCGCCGGCATGAACCCGACCGACCTGAAACGCGGTATCGACAAAGCCGTTGCCGCTTTGGTTGACGAGCTGAAAAACATCGCCAAACCTTGCGACACTTCTAAAGAAATCGCCCAAGTCGGCTCTATTTCCGCCAACTCTGACGAACAAGTCGGCGCGATTATTGCCGAAGCGATGGAAAAAGTCGGCAAAGAAGGCGTGATTACCGTTGAAGACGGCAAATCTTTGGAAAACGAGCTGGACGTGGTTGAAGGTATGCAGTTCGACCGCGGCTACCTGTCCCCTTACTTCATCAACGACGCTGAAAAACAAATCGCAGCTTTGGACAATCCGTTTGTATTGTTGTTCGACAAAAAAATCAGCAACATCCGCGACTTGTTGCCTGTTTTGGAACAAGTGGCCAAAGCCAGCCGTCCGCTCTTGATTATCGCTGAAGACGTAGAAGGCGAAGCCTTGGCGACTTTGGTGGTGAACAACATCCGCGGCATTCTGAAAACCGTTGCCGTGAAAGCCCCTGGCTTCGGCGACCGCCGCAAAGCCATGTTGCAAGACATCGCTATCCTGACCGGCGGCGTGGTGATTTCCGAAGAAGTCGGCCTGTCTCTGGAAAAAGCGACTTTGGACGACTTAGGTCAAGCCAAACGCATCGAAATCGGTAAAGAAAACACCACCATCATCGACGGCTTCGGCGACGCAGCCCAAATCGAAGCGCGTGTTGCCGAAATCCGCCAACAAATCGAAACCGCAACCAGCGAATACGACAAAGAAAAACTGCAAGAGCGCGTGGCTAAACTGGCAGGCGGTGTGGCAGTGATCAAAGTCGGTGCCGCTACCGAAGTCGAAATGAAAGAGAAAAAAGACCGCGTGGAAGACGCGTTGCACGCTACTCGCGCAGCCGTTGAAGAAGGCGTGGTTGCAGGTGGCGGCGTAGCCCTGTTGCGTGCCCGTGCCGCTTTGGAAAACCTGCACACCGGCAATGCTGACCAAGACGCAGGCGTACAAATCGTATTGCGCGCCGTTGAGTCTCCGCTGCGTCAAATCGTTGCCAATGCAGGCGGCGAACCTAGCGTGGTTGTGAACAAAGTGTTGGAAGGCAAAGGCAACTACGGTTACAACGCAGGCTCCGGCGAATACGGCGACATGATCGAAATGGGTGTACTCGACCCCGCCAAAGTAACCCGTTCTGCGCTGCAACACGCCGCATCTATCGCCGGCCTGATGCTGACTACAGACTGCATGATCGCTGAAATCCCTGAAGAAAAACCTGCTATGCCTGATATGGGTGGCATGGGTGGTATGGGCGGCATGATGTAAGGCCGTCTGAAACCTTCAGATACAAAGCAAAACCGCACGGTAATCAGCCGTGCGGTTTTTTATTTGTCAGTAGAAGTATGAGATGGTAAGGGGTACGCCATGATTTACGGAGAAATAAGGGCAGCCAGTTCCATTGATTCTGAAGAAATCAAATAAACTTCATCATCAAAAAAGGCCGTCTGAAACTTTATTTTGCGTTTCAGACGGCCTGCTTAATGATCTAAACCGTTACTTTTTGTTTGAACGGCTGTATCGGACAGCTTGAGACAAGAGTTCTTCAATTTCTATCCACATAATGCCTCCTTACAGCAAACCAGGTTGACCTAAAGCCGGGTCGTTGGCTCGTGCTGCTTGGGCATCTTCGACAGTCAGTCCAAGGGCTTTGGCCACGCCTTCGCCGTATGCCGGATCGCAACGGTGGCAGTTGCGGATATGGCGGTATTTGATGAAGTCGGGCGCGTCGCCCATGGCTGCGGCGGTGTTATCGAACAAAGCCTGTTTCTGCGCGTCGTTCATCAGCTTGAACAAGGCACGCGGTTGGCTGAAGTAGTCGTCATCGTCTTGGCGGTAGTCCCAGTGTGCTGCGTCGCCGTTGATTTTCAAAGGCGGTTCGGCAAAGTCGGGTTGTTGCTGCCATTGGCCGAAGCTGTTGGGTTCGTAGTGCGGCAGACTGCCATAGTTGCCGTCGGCGCGGCCTTGTCCGTCGCGCTGGTTGCTGTGGACGGGGCAACGCGGGCGGTTGACGGGAATTTGGCGGAAGTTCACCCCCAGGCGGTAGCGCTGCGCGTCGGCGTAATTGAACAGACGGGCTTGCAGCATTTTGTCGGGGCTGGCGCCGATACCGGGAACGAGGTTGCTCGGTGCGAAGGCGGATTGTTCCACATCGGCGAAGAAGTTTTCGGGATTGCGGTTCAACTCGAATTCGCCCACTTCAATCAGCGGATAGTCTTTTTTCGGCCAAACTTTGGTCAAGTCAAACGGATGATAAGGTACTTTTTCCGCATCAGCTTCAGGCATGACTTGAATGTACATCGTCCATTTTGGAAACTCGCCGCGCTCGATGGCTTCGTACAGGTCGCGCTGATGGCTTTCGCGGTCGTCTCCGATGATTTTCGCGGCTTCTTCGTTGGTCAGGTTTTTAATGCCTTGCTGGGTGTGGAAATGGAATTTCACCCAGAAACGTTCGCCTGCTTCGTTCCAGAAGCTGTAAGTATGCGAACCGAAGCCGTGCATATGGCGGTAGCTGGCTGGGATACCGCGGTCGCTCATGACGATGGTAACTTGGTGCAGGGCTTCGGGCAGCAGCGTCCAGAAGTCCCAGTTGTTCGTAGCGGAGCGCATATTGGTGCGCGGGTCACGTTTGACCGCCTTGTTCAAGTCGGGGAATTTGCGCGGGTCGCGCAGGAAGAACACAGGCGTGTTGTTGCCGACCATATCCCAGTTGCCTTCTTCGGTATAAAACTTCAACGCAAAGCCGCGGATGTCGCGTTCTGCATCGGCTGCGCCGCGTTCGCCTGCCACGGTGGTGAAACGGGCGAACATTTCGGTTTGCTTGCCGACTTCGCTGAAGATTTTGGCACGGGTGTATTTCGTGATGTCGTGTGTCACGGTGAACGTACCGAACGCGCCCGAACCTTTGGCGTGCATACGGCGTTCGGGGATGACTTCGCGCACGAAGTCGGCGAGTTTTTCATTCAGCCACAAATCCTGCGCCAGCAACGGACCGCGCGGACCGGCGGTCAGGCTGTTTTGATTGTCGGCAACGGGCGCGCCGTTGTTCATGGTCAGATGGGTAACAGGACATTTAGAGACGGTCATGATGATTTCCTTTGTGAAATGGTCAGTGGTTTATAAAACGATTTGCCGAAAAGCATATTCGTAGCCGGTTTCTTGATTTTCATAAATTTCTTGTATCGACATTTGTTTTTCCTTTTGTTTAAACTATGAAAAGAACTATACAGAAAGGTTTTGACTATTGGAACTATGAAACCGATTTAGAATAGATATAATAAATTAATTATTAAATTTCATTAGTTTTAATAAATAATTTAATTATGAAAAAAGGCCGTCTGAAACTTTATTTTGCGTTTCAGACGGCCTTATTTTTAGTCAAAACAAGGGATTATTTATCCTGTTTGGCTTTGCGTTCTTCCAACCAATGTTCCAAGTAGTGGATGCTGATGCCGCCTTTTTGGAAGCCTAGGTCGCTGAACAAGTCGCGGTGCAGCGGCGCATTGGTTTTGATACCGGTAATCGCCAGCTCGGCAAGGGCTACGCGCATTTTGGCCATGGCTTGGTCGCGGTCTTTACCGACGACGCAGATTTTGCCGATCAGGCTGTCGTAGTAAGGAGGGATGCGGTAGCCTTGGTAAATGTGGCTGTCGACGCGGACGCCGAAGCCGCCGGGTAGGTGGCAGCTTTCAATCAGGCCGGGGCTTGGAATGAAGTTGTACGGGTCTTCGGCATTGATACGGCACTCAAACGCGTGGCCTTCGACTTGAATGTCTTCCTGTTTGTATTGCAAAGGCAGGCCGGATGCGATGCGTAATTGCTCTTGGACGATGTCCACGCCGGTGATGAGCTCGGTAACCGGATGCTCAACCTGAACGCGTGTGTTCATCTCGATAAAGAAGAATTCGCCGTCTTCGTACAGGAATTCAAACGTACCTGCACCGCGATAGCCGATGCGTTTACAAGCGTCGGCACAGGCTTTACCGATTTTGGCGCGTTCTTCTTCAGTGATGAACGGAGCCGGTGCTTCTTCGATGACTTTTTGGTGGCGGCGCTGCATGGAGCAGTCGCGCTCGGCGAGGTAGATGGCGTTGCCGTGTTCGTCGGCAATCACTTGGATTTCGACGTGGCGCGGACGCTGCAGATAGCGTTCCATGTAAACCATCGGGTTGCCGAATGCCGCGCCTGCTTCGGCTTTGGTCATTTCGACAGACTGGAGGAGGTCTTCTTTTTTCTCGACAACGCGCATACCGCGACCGCCGCCGCCGCCGGAGGCTTTGATAATGACGGGATAACCGACTTTATCGGCGATTTTCAGGATTTCTTCGCCATCGTCTGGCAATGCGCCTTCAGAGCCGGGAACGCAAGGCACGCCGGCTTCGATCATGGCGTGTTTGGCGGATACTTTGTCGCCCATCAGACGAATGGTGTCGGCTTTAGGGCCGATGAAGACAAAGCCGGATTGTTCGACTTGTTCGGCAAAATTGGCGTTTTCGGCGAGGAAGCCGTAGCCGGGGTGGATGCCGTCGGCTTCGGTTACTTCGGCGGCTGCGATGAGGGCCGGGATGTTGAGGTAGCTTTGTGCGGATGCGGCAGGGCCGATGCACACGGATTCGTCGGCGAGTTTGACGTGCAGGCTGTCTTTGTCGGCTTCGGAATGGACGGCGACGGTGGCGATGCCCATTTCACGGCAGGCACGCAGGACGCGCAGGGCGATTTCGCCCCGGTTGGCGATCAATACTTTTTTCAGCATGATAATCTTTCCGGATGGTTCAGACGGTCTCAGCGGCCGCCTAATGCGTTGCGGATTTTTTGGTCGGTTTTGTATTGGCTCAAGGCGTAAACCGACCACATGGCTGCCGGTATCCAGCCAACCAGCGTACATTGCAGAATCAGACAGATGATGCCTGCAAACGGACGGCCGATGGTGAAAAACTGCAACCAAGGCAAGAAAATAGCCAAAATCAGACGCATGGTTTGTCCTTAATGAACAGAAAAAGGAATTTCAGACGGCCTTAAAGATAAAGGCCGTCTGAAAAAACGGATTATTCAATGATGAAGAGCGGCTCGCCGTATTCGACCGGAGTACCGTTTTCAACCAGAATTTCTTTAACGACACCGGATTTCTCGGCTTCGATTTCGTTCATCAGCTTCATGGCTTCGATGATGCACAAAGTATCGCCGACTTTAACCTGTTGGCCGACTTCGACAAAAGCGGCGGCGTTCGGGCCGGGGGCGCGGTAGAACGTACCGACCATAGGCGATTTTTGTGCGTTGGACAAATCGCGAGCGGCAGGGGCTGCGGCAGGGGCGGCTGCCGTTGGAGCAGCGGCAGGGGCGGCAACCGGAGCGGCTGCGGCAGGTGCCGGAGCAGCATAAACAGGAGCTGCGGCGGCAGTGGTACGCGTAATGCGGACTTTTTCTTCGCCTTCGGTAACTTCAATTTCTGCAATGCCTGATTCTTCGACCAAATCAATCAGTTTTTTTAATTTACGCAAATCCATTGCTTTTCCTTTTTAGCGCGGCATAAAGTGCATATTGGGTATGCGCCGCTGTGGTTTTAGATGATTTCCTGAGACGTCGGAAGGCAGGTTTGCCATCCGGCGTTTAAATAATGTCGGAACAGGGCGGAGCCTGAGAAATGAATCTGGTTATTTTCCCGAACTTGTCGGTAAATGTCCAGTAAAAGATAGAAAAAAGGCGTTTTTCGGCGAAAAAAGAAAGGAACGCTGATTTTCGTTAAAAGGTAATTTTCCCGAGAGCGTTTATTCTAATTTATTGGTTTTTCGACAAAACATACCGTCTGAAAACCAACTTTGCGCGTATAATGGCGCCTGTTTTTTTAAGTATGCACGACAATGGATATTTCCGATTTTGATTTTGAATTGCCCGAAAAACTGATTGCCCAGCATCCGCCGGAAGTGCGCGGCAGCAGCAGGCTTCTGGTTGCCTTGCCTACATTGCCGATTGAAGACAAACATTTCGGCGATTTACCCGATTATGTCGCACCGGGCGATGTGCTGGTGTTTAACAATACCAAAGTGATGAAGGCGCGCCTGTTCGGCCAAAAAGCCAGCGGCGGCAAAATCGAAGCCCTGATTGAACGGGTATTGGACGCGCATACCGCATTGGCGCATATCCGCTCGTCCAAATCGCCGAAACCGGGTACAGAATTGATTTTTGAAGGCGATATCCGTGCCGTCATGATGGAGCGTGCGGAAGAATTGTTTTGCCTGAAATTTGAAGGCGAGCAAACCGTTTATGAACTTTTAGAGCAAAACGGCCATCTGCCCTTGCCGCCTTATATCGAACGCGCGGCCGACGATGAAGATGACAGCCGCTATCAGACTGTGTACGCCAAATATCAGGGCGCAGTGGCCGCGCCGACGGCGGGTTTGCACTTTACCGATGAGTTATTGGGCCGTCTGAAAGCCAAAGGCGTAGAAACCGCGGAAGTAACCCTGCACGTCGGCGCCGGCACATTCCAACCCGTGCGCGTCGATAAAATTGAAGAACACAAAATGCACAGCGAGTGGTTTGACGTACCGGCCGAGACCGTTGCCGCCGTTGAAGCCGCCAAAGCGCGCGGCAATAAAGTATGGGCAGTGGGCACAACCTCCATGCGCGCCTTGGAATCCGCCGCACGCGAAACAGGCCGTCTGAAAGCCGGTCGAGGCGATACCGATATTTTCATTACGCCGGGTTACCGCTTCAATGTTGCCGACCGATTGATCACCAACTTCCACCTGCCCAAATCAACCTTGCTGATGCTCGTCAGTGCGTTTTCGGGCATGGAGCATATCCGCAGCGTTTACCGCCATGCGGTGGAACAGGAATACCGCTTTTTCAGTTATGGGGATGCGATGATTTTGGGAAAAGCGGAATAAATCGGAAGCGGATTGGAGCGTTTTAAACTGGTTATTTGGGTTGTCCCGAATCCAAATCAGTTGGAACGCTCTATTAAAATATGCGAATTAAAATAAATGATTAAAGTAAACGCGCAAAGTGGTTGGAATTTGAGTTATAAGAAATAAAACAAAAAAGGCCGTCTGAAAATCGTTTTTCAGACGGCCTTTTATCTTTCCATGCTTAGGCGTCGATGTTTTGTGCCAGCAGGGCGTTGTTTTCAATGAAGGCGCGGCGCGGTTCGACTTCGTCGCCCATCAGGGTAACGAACACTTCGTCGGCGGCGATGGCGTCTTCGATGCGGACTTTCAGGAGGCGGCGGACGGTAGGATCCATCGTGGTTTCCCAAAGTTGTTCCGGATTCATCTCGCCCAAGCCTTTGTATCGTTGGATGGACATGCCTTTTTGGGCAACGCTCATCAAGATGTCCAAAGCGCCTTCAAAGCTGTCGATGTCGTACTCGTTGTCACCTTTGTAGAGCTTCGCCCCTTTGCCGACCATGCCTTTGAGTGCGGCGGCGGTTTGGGTAAGGGTTTGGTAGGCTTTGCTGTTGAGGAACTTAGGCTCGAGGTAGCTCACCATCACATTGCCGTGCAGCTTGCGAGTGATTTTGATGAACTGGTGTCCTTCGTGGCCTTCGATACGTTCGAGCGCGACTTCTTTTTCGTCCAAGAGGCCGCTCAATTCGGCAACGGCGCGGTCTGCGCTTTCTGCCGTGCTAAGGTCGACCGGCGAAGCGTGCAGCATGGCATGCAGGACGAGTTCGTCAATGATGCGGCTTTCTTGCTCGATGACGGTTTTGGCCAACAGGAATTGTTTGGCGGTATTGGCAAGCTCTTCGCCTTCGATGGTGCGGCCGTCTGAAACGATTTTGGCTTTTTCCAAGGCCAAGCCGAGCAGCCATTGGTCTTTTTCCAATTCGTCTTTGAGATAGCGCTCTTGTTTGCCGTATTTGGCTTTGTACAAAGGCGGCTGGGCAATGTAGATGTAGCCGCGTTCGACCAGCTCGGGCATTTGGCGGTAGAAGAAGGTCAGGAGCAGGGTGCGGATGTGCGCGCCGTCCACGTCGGCATCGGTCATGATGATGATGCGGTGGTAGCGTAGTTTTTCGGCATTGAATTCTTCTTTGCCGATGCCCGCTCCCAAAGCGGTAATCAGCGTGGCGACTTCTTGGCTGGCCAACATTTTTTCAAAACGTGCTTTTTCGACGTTCAAAATCTTACCTTTGAGCGGCAAAATCGCTTGGAATTTGCGGTCGCGGCCCTGCATGGCGGAACCGCCTGCGGAGTCGCCCTCGACGAGGTAAAGTTCGGACAGGGCAGGGTCTTTTTCTTGGCAGTCGGCCAGTTTGCCCGGCAGACCCAAACCGTCCATCACGCCTTTGCGGCGGGTAATTTCGCGTGCTTTGCGGGCGGCTTCGCGCGCGCGGGCGGCATCGACGATTTTGCTGGTGATGATTTTGGCTTCGGTCGGATTTTCTTCAAGGAAGTCGGTCAATGCTTGGTTGATGACTTCGTTGACGACGGGGCCGATTTCGCTGGAAACCAGTTTGTCTTTGGTTTGCGATGAGAATTTCGGGTCGGGCAGTTTGACGGACAAAACGCAGGTCAGGCCTTCACGCATATCGTCGCCGGCGGTTTCCACTTTGGCTTTTTTAGCCACTTCGTTGGCTTCGATATAGTTGTTGATGGTGCGGGTCATCACTTGGCGTAGTGCGGTCAGATGGGTGCCGCCGTCGCGTTGCGGAATGTTGTTGGTAAAACATTGCACGCTTTCTTGGTAGCTGTCGTTCCATTGCATCGCGCATTCGACGCTCATGCCATCTTTTTCGCCGAACGCGTAGAAGATTTTTTCGTGCAACGGCGTTTTTTTGCGGTTCATGTATTGCACGAAGCCGGCCACGCCGCCGGAGAGGGCGAAGCTTTCATGTCTGCCGTCGCGTTCGTCGATCAGCTCGATGTCTACGCCGTTATTGAGGAAGGAAAGTTCGCGGATACGTTTGGCAAGGGTGTCGAAGCTGTATTCGACGTTGCCGAAGGTTTCGCTGCTGGCGAGGAAGCGTACGGTCGTGCCTTTTTTGTCGGAATCGCCGACAACCTTCAACGGCTCTTCGGTCTCGCCGCGTACGAAGCGTACGAAGTGTTCTTTGCCGTCGCGGTAGATGGTCAGCGTTACCCAGTCGGACAGTGCGTTGACGACGGATACGCCCACGCCGTGCAGACCGCCGGAGATTTTGTAGCTGTTGTTGTCGAATTTGCCGCCTGCGTGCAAGACGGTCATGATGACTTCGGCGGCGGAGCGGCCTTCTTTCGGGTGGATGCCGGTCGGCATGCCGCGGCCGTTGTCGGCCACGCTGACGGAATTGTCGGCATGGATAGTTACGGTGATTTTGTCGCAATGTCCGGCGAGCGCTTCGTCAATGGCGTTGTCGAGTACCTCGAACACCATGTGATGCAGGCCGCTGCCGTCCTGCGTGTCGCCGATATACATACCGGGGCGTTTGCGTACCGCTTCCAAGCCTTCCAGCACTTGTATGCTGTCGGCGCCGTATTCTTCGTGTTTTTGGTCAGTCATGGTCTTTTCTTGCTGAATTTCAAGGAATTTTTCCGTGCGTGCGATGAGATGTCAAACGGGCGCGGCGGATGTGTTCCGAAAGGTCAAAATAATAGGCAATTATACCTGATTTTGCTGGAATATTCAGCGTTTTAAGTGCAAAAAGGCCGTCTGAAAGATGAAATTTCAGACGGCCTTTGTATCGGAAAACAGGTTTAGCGTTTGACGCCGCTCAATCGCGCCCAGCCTTCTTCGATTTCGGCAGGATCGATGTCGAACCATTGGCTGTAAATGTCGCTGAGTTCTTCGACTTGTTCGTCCAAAAGGCCGGACAAGACAATGCGGCCGCCTTGTTTGGTGCGTGCGGCAAGCATTTCGCCGAGCATACGCAGCGGGTTGGCCAGAATGTTGGCGACAACGACATCAAATTGACCTTGCGGCAGGCCGTCCGGCAGGTAGAACTGAGCGTCGACGTTGTTTTGCGCGGCATTGTCTTTGCTGGCGCGGATGGCTTGTTCGTCAATATCTACGCCGATGGCCGAGCCTGCACCGAGTTTGAGGGCGGCAATGGCCAAAATGCCTGAGCCGCAGCCGTAGTCCAATACGCTTTCGCCGCCTTTGAGCTGCGTGTCCAGCCATTTGAGGCAGAGACGGGTGGTCGGATGGCTGCCCGTACCGAAGGCAAGGCCCGGGTCGAGTTGCAGGTTGACGGCGTTGCCGTTGGGCGCTTCGTGCCAAGACGGGGTAATCCACAGGCGGTCGGAAATTTGAATCGGGTCAAATTGCGCTTGAGTCAGGCGTACCCAGTCTTGATCTTCAAGGATTTCGCCGGTGTATTTCAAATCGTTCAAACCGCATTCCTGCGCGGCGGCTTTGATAATGGAAGCGGCATCGTCGCTTTCGCCGAAAAGGGCGATAACTTTGCTTTGCTGCCAGATTTGCTCGGTCGGCATGCCCGGCTCGCCAAAAATGGCCTGCTCGTTTTCTGTACCGGCGTAGGCATCTTCAATGGCGGCGGACAATGCGCCGTGTTCCATCAGCGCGTCGGCAAGGCGTTCGGCGACGGCATCGTTGACGTTGATGGTGATTTGTTGATAGGACATGGTGGGGCTTTCTTTTTAAGAAGGCCGTCTGAAAATCGACGTTGTGCTTTCAGACGGCCTTGTAAGGTATGAAACCTGATGATGCGGGTTTATCGGTTCTTCAAACCCAGTACGTCTTGCATATCGTACAGGCCTTTTTTGCCGTTTGCCCAAACTGCGGCGCGTACGGCACCGGCGGCAAAAGTCATGCGGCTGCTGGCTTTGTGGGTAATTTCCACGCGCTCGCCGTCAGTGGCGAAGAGGGCGGTGTGGTCGCCGACGATGTCGCCTGCGCGGACGGTGGCAAAACCGATGGTGGACGGATCGCGCGGGCCGGTGTGGCCTTCGCGGCCGTAAACGGCGCATTCTTTGAGGTCGCGGCCGAGGGCGTCGGCAATGACTTCACCCATGCGTAACGCGGTGCCGCTTGGGGCATCGACTTTGTGGCGGTGGTGGCCTTCGATGATTTCGATGTCGTAGCCTTCGTTTAACACGCGGGCGACGGTGTCGAGGATATGGAAGGTCAGGTTGACGCCGACGCTGAAGTTGGCGGCGAAAACGACGCCTGTTTTTTCGCCTGCGGCTTGGATGGCGGCTTTGCCTGCGTCGTCAAAACCGGTCGTGCCGATGATGATGTTGACGCCTTTTTCCACGCATTTTTGCAGGTGTTTCAGGGTTGGCTCTGGGCGGGTAAAGTCGATGAGTACGTCGCTTTGGGCGAGGACGGCATCCACGTCGTCTGAAATGGCGATGCCGGTTTTGATGCCGGAAGAGAAGCCAGCGTCCAAGCCTAAGACTTCGGATCCTGAATGTTCGAGTGCGCCGGAGAGGACGGCATCGGGATGGTTGTTGACGGCTTCAACCAGTACGCGCCCCATGCGGCCGTTGACGCCGGCAATGGCGATTTTCAATGCGCTCATGGGGCTTCCTTATTTCGGCTTGGTTTCGGTAGTCGGAACGACGTTTTGTCCGGCTTGAACGGCTTCGATGGATTTTTGAATGGCATCGCCTTCGGCGCGTGCGAGGACGTCGTTTTCAAAGTACAGGGTCAGGTTGCTTTGTTCTTTGATGATGCCGTTGCGGCTGGTGTTGAAAGTGTAATCCCAGCGGTCGGCATGGAAAGCGTCGCGCAGGAGCGGCGTACCGAGCAGCAGTTGGACTTGGTCGCGGGTCATACCTTGGCGCAGGGAAACCACGGCGCGGGGATTGAGCTCGTTACCTTGAATGATTTTGAGTTTGTAGGATGGAAAGTTGGATACGCGCTCGGCACTGCATGAGGCCAGACCTAAAATAGCGGCGATGGCAAGGCATAAGGCTTTATTCACGGGCTTACCTTTCTGTGTCATTTCGGGAAAGATGTTTATCATCGCTTGAATATTTTTAAAAAGCAAACGATAATCATCTTCTTAATTTTTCTTTTCGCCGATTTTCAATTGCAAGACCGGCGGCAGATTGCCACCCTTTAACGGCCCAATAGTGGGCAAACGGGCGGAAAGTGCGTATTATAACGGTTATTACCTTACAGGGATATTGAATATTATGGAAAAATTCAGCAACATTGCGCAATTGAAAGACAGCGGTTTGAAAGTTACTGGTCCACGTTTGAAAATTTTGGACTTGTTCGAGACTCATGCCGAGGAGCATTTGAGTGCGGAAGATGTGTACCGTATCCTGTTGGAAGAGGGCGTGGAAATCGGCGTGGCGACGATTTACCGTGTGTTGACCCAGTTTGAACAGGCCGGCATTTTGCAACGCCACCATTTTGAAACCGGCAAAGCGGTTTACGAATTGGACAAAGGCGATCACCACGACCACATCGTTTGCGTGAAATGCGGCGAGGTTACCGAATTCCACAATCCGGAAATCGAAGCGCTGCAAGACAAAATCGCCGAAGAAAACGGCTACCGCATCGTCGATCACGCGCTGTATATGTACGGCGTATGCGGCGAATGCCAAACCAAAACCAAACGTTAAGCAGTTTGTATGTTGATTTTTCAGACGGCCTTGGGCATTTTCAGCTTGAGGCCGTCTGAAACTTTATGGGCTTTACGATGAAGATTCCTTTTCTTGCGCCACGGGATTATCGTTTCCCCAACCCGTCTTACGCTTTGGCAGAGTGTGACGGCTTGGTCGGCGTCAGCGGCGATTTGGATACGGGGCGGCTGCTGTCGGCGTATGGGCAGGGGATTTTTCCGTGGTTTAGCCGCGAGGGTTGGTTTTTCTGGTATGCGGTTGCGCCGCGTGCCGTGATTGTGCCGGAAAACCTGCGTATCGGCCGATCGCTCGCTAAAACTTTGCGCCACAAACCGTATCGGGTAACGGTCAACCGCTGTTTTGAAAAAGTGATTGCCCATTGCGCCAATGTGCCGCGTCCGGAACAGGACGGAACGTGGATAGAACCTGCGTTTCAGACGGCCTATTTGAAGCTGCACCATCAGGGGCATGCGCATTCGTTTGAATGCTGGCTGCCGGATGAACAAGGCGAAATGCAGTTGGCAGGCGGGTTTTACGGCGTGCAAATCGGCTGCGTGTTTTATGGCGAGTCGATGTTTGCTTTGCGTCCCGATGCGTCAAAGATTGCGTTTGCCTGCACCGTCCCGTTTCTGGCGGATTTGGGCGTTGCGCTGATAGACTGTCAGCAGGATACCGAACATATGCGCCGTTTCGGTTCGCAGTTGATGGATTTTGCCGACTTTCAGACGGCCTTGAAGGATTTGAATGCGAAACCGTTAAAGCGGAATATCGAATGCGGCGTGGTGGCTGAAAATCTTCTGCAAAAGATTGGCGGCGAAGATTGATTTATCGGCACGGTATGTCGGCAGAATCGACAGTCTGCATATTGAGGCTGGGAAACTGGTTGGAAAATAAATGCTATTCAATTCACTTGAACAGGCCGTCTGAAAATCTTGGCTTAACCAAAATCCGGCCGTGTAATGCTCTGCGCTAATCATGTTAATAGCTGACGAAATCGCTTTTACATGGCAAAATAACGAGTTAAATATTTGTAATAGGGTGGCCTGAATAGGTTTCAGACGGCCCTGATCTCTTGAAGGAATCAACATGTCTTTGCAAAACATCATTGAAACGGCTTTTGAAAACCGTGCCGAAATCAATCCGAATACCGTTACCCCCGAAGTACGTGAAGCGGTTTTGGAAACCATCCGCCAACTCGACTCCGGCAAACTGCGCGTTGCCGAGCGTTTGGGCGTGGGTGAATGGAAAGTCAACGAATGGGCGAAAAAAGCCGTATTGCTGTCTTTCCGCATTCAGGACAATGAAATCCTCAACGATGGTGTGAACAAATACTTCGACAAAGTGCCGACTAAATTTGCCGATTGGTCTGAAGACGAATTCCGCAGCGCAGGTTTCCGTGCAGTTCCGGGTGCGGTTGCCCGCCGCGGCAGTTTTGTGGCGAAAAATGTTGTGTTGATGCCTTCTTATGTCAATATCGGCGCATACGTTGACGAAGGTGCGATGGTCGATACTTGGGCGACTGTCGGTTCTTGCGCGCAAATCGGTAAAAACGTGCACTTGAGCGGCGGCGTCGGCATCGGCGGCGTACTCGAGCCTCTGCAAGCCAGCCCGACCATTATTGAAGACAACTGCTTCATCGGTGCGCGTTCTGAAATCGTTGAGGGCGTGATTGTCGAAGAAGGCAGCGTGATTTCTATGGGTGTGTTCATCGGTCAATCCACCAAAATCTTTGACCGTACTACCGGCGAAATCTATCAAGGCCGCGTACCGGCAGGTTCGGTTGTCGTATCCGGCAGCATGCCTTCCAAAGACGGCAGCCACAGCCTCTACTGCGCGGTTATCGTCAAACGCGTGGACGCGCAAACCCGTGCGAAAACCAGCGTGAACAAATTGTTGCGCGGTATCTAATCGGATAACGATAACGCCGACCGAGGATGGGTGGCAAAGCCTGCTTTACGGTCGGGTGTGAACACAAAACAGGCAGAATGTTCTGCCTGTTTTTTTATGGCTTAAAAGGCCGTCTGAAACGATTTCAGACGGCCTTTTGTTTTTGATGATGGGTTATTTAAAGATAATTGAAGGGAACGGAAATCCTTGCCTGAAATTACGCTTTCGGCCAGTCGGCGCAATAGTATTGCCAATAGACTTCGATAAAAGGAATCTCGCCGTAATCGCACAACCACGGTTTGGCGCGTGTGGTGTAGTGGATAACTGGCGGGACGGTGTCGGGTTTGGGGAATACTTCGCTGAGGTTTCGTTTTTGGAAGTATTCGACTGCGCCGGTTTGGAAGTTCCAAGATTCTTCTAATTGCAGCCAGTTTTTTTGAAATACGGTGTTTAGAAAGCATTGATCGCCATAGGGTACGGCTTCGTTGAGGCAGGCAGCGGTTTTCAGCAGTTGCGCCGCGATATTGTGTTCCCGCCATTGCGCCAAGTCGGCCAACAGCATGCCTGAATTGAAATAGGGCGTGGTGTGCAGGCCGGTCGGGTGATTCCATTCGGTACGGGCAAAAAAGGAATCTTGTACCGCTGCAACGGGATAGCCGCGCATATCGAGGTTGAACAAATCGTGTAAGGATTGGGTAACCACCATATCGCTGTCAAGATACAGGGCGCGGTCGACAGGTAGATGTTGCATCATCAGGCGGAAAAATGCGGCATCTGAAATATGGGACAAGCGGCGATATTGGCTGAAGTCGACTTCGATTTTGACGTCATTCAGGCGGTTGCCGCTGGCCGCGAGCTTTTGGTTGGTATAGTCGATCCATTCCCGCCTGAAGGTATTATGCATGAGGTAGAAATCGACATTTGTGTTGTGGGTACAGATGGATTTCATCAGGGTATGAACCTGCTCAGCATAGCCGGTATCGGCGGCAAGGACGATGGTGATGTTGCTCATTGGTTAAATTCCCTTTATTTGCAATGTCTTAAATTTTTTCAGGCATTTTCTTGGTCTTGTGCGGTCGGTAAGGCAGCGTGGCCTTCGTTTTCCGACATGGCTTTTTCTACTAAATCGCGTTGCAGCTGTTTGCCGGCTTTGATGCCCAATTTACGCAGTTTTTCGGTGCTGCTGATGAGGTTGCCCCTGCCGGAAACCAAGCGACCATAGGCCGTCTGAAACTGGGATTGTGCCTGACCAAGCGCTTTATTGATACCGTCCATGCTTTCGACAAAGCCGACAAATTTGTCATAGAGTTTGCTGCCTGCCTCGGCAATCGCCAGCGCGTTTTGGTTTTGCTGCTCATTGCGCCAGATGTTGGCAACGGTGCGCAGGGTGGCAAGCAGGGTGCTGGGGCCGGTCAGCATGATGCGTTTGTCGAAACACTCTTGGAAGAGGTTTGGATCGTGTTGCAGGGCGAGGAGGTAGGCCGGTTCAACAGGGACGAACATAAAGACGAAGTCCAACGTTTTGACGCCCTCAAGGTCGGTGTAATCTTTCGCGGCCAAGCTTTTGATGTGGGCGCGGATACTGGCGACGTGGTTGGCAAGCTCGCGTTCTGCTTCTGCGCCGGTGCTTTGCGTATAGCGGACGTAGGCGGTCAGCGATACTTTGGAGTCGATGACGATTTGTTTGTTGTCGGGCAGATTGATGAGGACGTCGGGCTGGAGGCGGCGCTGGGTGCCGTCTGCTTCGTGGCGGACGCTGGAAGCTTGAACGATGTATTCGCGGCCTTTTTGCAGGCCGGAGTTTTCCAATACGCTTTCTAAAATCATCTCGCCCCAGTTGCCTTGGGTTTTGTTTTGTGTGCCGGTTAGCGCGGTGGTCAGCGCTTTGGCATCGTGGTGGAGCTGGGTGTTGAGGGTTTGCAGGCGTTTGAGCTCGTTTTCGATGGTCAGGCGTTCTTTGGCTTCTTTTTCATAAGTTTGCTGAACCAGCTCGCTGAAGCCGTGTATGCGTTCGTTGAGCGGATTGAGCAGTTGCTGGAGATGGTCGTGGTTTTGCTCGGTAAAGCGGCGGCTTTTCTCTTCCAGAATAGTGTTGGCGAGGTTTTGGAACTGGTCGCTCAGGTTTTGACGCGCATCTGCCAGCAGGGCCAATTTTTCTTCGGCGGCCTGACGGTCTTTTTCCGATTGGGTGTTGAGGCGCTCGTTTTGGACTTGAAGTGCGTGGTTTTGCTCCAAAAGGACGGCGTATTCTTGTTTCAGACGGCCTTTTTCGGCTTCCTGTTGCTGTAAAAGGCTGTTTTTGTCGTCGATATTGGCTTTTTCTTGGGTCAGTTGTGTGGAGAGGCGTTCGTTTTGGACTTGCAGCGCATGGTTTTGCTCTAAAAGCGTGTCGTAGTCTTGTTTCAGACGGCCTTTTTCCGTTTCTTGTTGTTGCAAAAGCGTATTTTTATCCGCACTCAATGCCTGTTCTTGAACCAGCTGGGTGTTTAATCGTTCGTTGTTGATTTGCAGGTTTTGCGTGCTTTGCTGCCATTTTGCACATTCGTGTTTTAAAGCTTCGGCTTCGGCCTCGCAATCTTGCAGATAGGCAATCTGTTTTTCGGCTGCGGCAAAGCGGTTGCCCGTCTCCTGCAATTCATCTTGCAATTCCTGCACGGTATGGCGGCTTTGCGCCAAGTCCGCCGCAGTTTGAGCCTGCACCTGTTCGGCAAACTCATGCAGGCGTCGGCTTTCGGCCAATTCTTGCAAAACAATAAAGTGTCGGCTTTGGGCTTGGTAGCGTGTTATCAGCCAAGCAAACAGCGCGCCGATAAAAAATGCGGCCGCGCCGGTCAGGATTAGGGTGGTGTTCATGCTGGAAATAGTCAATATGCAGAATGTTTCACTATATCATATATTTGCAGCGCATTTTATGGTCGGATATGCGCTAGAAACGTATGTTTTCTTTAAAAGAAGCTATCAAAGGTATTGGTTTTGACTAAATGAATATTTGGTTTGCAAAAAATATAATTTTGTAACATTTTGAATTTAAAAATATATTTAATTTAGAGTGCAATTTTGCAACAAAAAAAGGAGGGATTTTATGGGCGCAGAAAGATACGTTTGTAGTGCGTATGTAATTAAGACATCGGTGTCATTGAGAAAGACATCGGTGTCATTTTCAAAACAAAATATAAATTAACTATAACCATCATTATGCATATTTTTAGTATTTTATCTTTACGAAAAAATTGTATTAATTAACGATTAACACGGTATGATTCGTCCTGTCGGCAGCGCGGATGCCGGCGAAAAAATGTGTATGTTGTTAAATAACATTTTGTATCTATGAAAAAGGACTACTTAAAATGGCACATTTAATAACGCTTGCCGCCGCTTCTTTAATCGGCATGTCGGGGATACCGGCCTCCGCCCTCGGCGTCGCCTATAATATTGAAACGGTAGTACACAAATAATTCAATTATAAACGAATTGATTACAATACTTCAGAAAACGCAACTTAGGCCGTTTTTCGGCCGACAGACAAGAAAGTGAGACAAACAATGAAAACTTTAATCAAACTGGCAGCTGCCTCTTTAATCGGTATGTCCGGCCTGACCGTCGGCGCAACCAATATCGCCTACAATATGGCTGATGCCGACAAATAAAAAATACACAACACACCCTTAAATACACAGAAAAGAGTTAAAATGAAAACATTAATCAAATTGGCTGCGGCTTCTTTGATCGGCATGTCCGGTTTGACAGTTGGCGCAACCAAAATCGCAAAAAATATGGCAGAAGCTGCCAATAAATAAACGCAAGTAAAATTAAGCTTGTTTTGGTGATAAAAAAGGCCGTCTGAACATTCAGACGGCCTTTGTATTTGATGGCAAACCGTTTTATTTGCCGATACAGAAGCGCGAGAAAATCACGCCCAGCAAATCGTCGGCGGTAAATTCGCCGGTGATTTCGCTGCACGCGTTTTGGGCGAGGCGCAGGTGTTCGGCGAAAAGCTCGATTTGGTTGTTGTCGCAGAGGGCGGCGTTTTCCAGCTCGGTTTCGGCTTCGTGCAAGGCGTTGAGGTGGCGGCTGCGGGCGAGGAACAGGCTTTCGCTTTCGCCCTGCCAACCGACTTCCTGCAACAGCGCGTGTTTGAGCAAGTCGAGACCCGCACCGGTTTTGGCGGACAGACTGATGACACTTTCCGAGCCGGTTTGCGTGAGGCCGTCTGAACGGACGGTGACAGGTTCGCCGGTCAGGTCGGCTTTGTTGTGGATTTCGATTTTTTTCAAACCTTCGGGCAGGCTGTTCAAAATCGCTTGGGTTTTGGCGTTCACGCCTTCGCGCGGGTCAATCAGGATCAAGGCGACATCAGCTTCGGAGACGGCTTTGCGGCTGCGCTCGATGCCGATTTGTTCGACCACGTCGTCGGTTTCGCGCAGGCCTGCGGTGTCGATGATGTGGACGGGCACGCCGTCGAGGGTGATTTGTTCGCGCACGGTGTCGCGGGTGGTGCCTGCGATGTCGGTTACGATGGCGATATCGTCGCCAGCCAAGGCGTTGAGCAGGCTGGATTTGCCGACGTTGGGCGCGCCGACGAGGACGACGTTCATGCCTTCGCGCAAAATTGCGCCTTGTTCCGCACTGGCGAGGACGGTTTTCAGACGGCCTTGCAGCGCTTGGAGCTTGCCGCGCGCGTCGGCGGCTTCGAGAAAGTCAATGTCTTCTTCGGGAAAGTCCAGCGTGGCTTCGACCAGCATCCGCAAAGTAATAAGGTCGTCCACCAGCTCGTGTATATGTTGGGAAAACGCGCCTTTGAGCGAACGCAACGCCATGCGTGCGGCGGACTTGCTGGAGGCGTCGATGAGGTCGGCGACGCTTTCGGCTTGGGCAAGGTCGAGTTTGTTGTTGAGGAAGGCGCGTTTGGTAAATTCGCCCGGCTCCGCCATGCGCGCGCCCAGTTCGAGGCAGCGCGAGAGCAACATGTCCATCACGACAGGGCCGCCGTGTCCCTGCAATTCAATCACGTCTTCGCCGGTAAAGCTGGCGGGGGCGGCGAAGTAGAGCAGGATGCCGTTGTCTATCGGCTGCCCGTCACCGCCGAGAAAGTCGGTGTAAAGCGCGGTGCGCGGTTTGGGCGTTTTACCGCCGCTGAGGGTTCGCGCCAAAGGCAGCAGGTTTTTGCCGGAAAGTCGGATCACGCCGACGCCGCCGCGTCCGGGGGCGGTGGCGATGGCGGCGATGGTGGGTTGGGTTGCGGACATGGCTGGCTCGTATCGGGAATTTAATAGACGGTATTATATAGTGATTTCACGATGATGAAGGCCGTCTGAAAACCTTGATTTCGGTTTCAGACGGCCTTTAACTTTGATGGAATTAAAACGATAAACCTTCCTGCTTCAGAAATTCTGCTTCTTCTTCCGTGGTTTTACGCCCCAATACGGCGTTACGGTGCGGATAGCGTCCGAAGCGGTCGATGATGACTTTGTGTTTAATTTCAAAGTCCAATGCGTTTTCATTGGTATAGCGTTCAAACAGCGGTACAGCTTGTTCATGGATAACTTGGCTTTCGCTGTGCATCAACGGCATCAGCATGAAATGGCGTTCGTGCGGGAGGAGGTCGGCGAAGCCGGGTTGACGAACGGCTTCTTGGGCAAGGATGAGTGCAGCCGTATCTTAGGCAAATGCTTGAGGGCTGTTGCGGAACAGATTGCGCGAGAATTGGTCAAGAATGATGATTTCGGCGAGCCTGCCTTGCAGGGTATCGCGCCAGTGTGAAAGCTCGCCGCGAGCCGCCTGCTGCCAGATATCGAAAAATTGAGCGCGAATTTGGGCATCGAATCCATCGTTGCGGGCAAATTGGAAAGGGCGGTTTTCTTCGGCAAACCAGAAATCTAAGACGGTTTGGGGTGTCATGAAAATTCCTTGAAATAGGGTGTGGGAAAAATTGAGGCCGTCTGAAAAATCGGAGAGATGCTTTCAGAACATCTTAACCATCAGCGTTTGCATGAGAAAAGATCGGTAGCGGAGCGGATTATCGCTCCCAATATGTAATTTATGATCTACATCTTTTAAGGATGGACTCAGTACTACTCTGGTACAGTCCCTTTACTTTGTTCAAAAATTTTTTGTAATTTTGATATAAATTGCCGACAGATTTTATTCGTATGTGGAGACGACGACAATATTTTGCACTTGGGAAACTTTGCTTGCGTTACCGACATAAGCTGTTGCACCAATCACTGCGATTTTCATGTGTGACTTTTTGTTTAGATTCGATTGATGAGATGAGCGCATGCAAAGGCCGTCTGAAACTTTGGGTTTCAGACGGCCTTTAAATTAAGACGATTAAACAGCGGCGACGGTAAAGCGTTCAAACAAATGCGCTTTGTTTTCCACGTCGTCGGCGATGGCAATCGCTAAATCCGCTACGCTGATGCCTGCCGGAATTTCACCGTCCATCAGCAAATCGTCTTTGCCCAAGCGGTATTTGCCGGTTTTGTCTTCGCTGAAACCGCCGGTAATGCCCAATCGTGCAGGAGGAGAAACGAAAGACCAGTTCACATCGCGACGCGGCAGGAGTGCGGTCAAGAGATGGCGTGCGGCATTGGCGCCGTCGTAAATTTCTTTGGGGAAGTCGGGCGTATCGATAAGTTGCAAACCGGGTGCGGCATACAGGCTGCCTGCGCCGCCGACTACCAACAAATAAGGCACTTGTGCTGCTTTTGCCGCTTCGACGATGCTGTTTGCGCCGCGTGTGAAATCTGCGCCGATGTTCGGATTGGTCCAACCCGGGTTGAATGCGCTGACTACGGCGTCAAAACCGGCCAGTTTGTCGGCAAAATCTGCCGCGTTGACATCTGCGGAGACGGCGGTAACATTTTGCGCTTGGAACACTTTGTCCGTATTGCGGGCGAAAGCGGTCACTTCATGCCCGCGAGCTGCCAATTCTTGAACGACTGCGTTGCCGACATAACCTGTTGAACCGATAACTGCGATTTTCATGTTTGACTCCTTGTTCGGGTGTGATTGACTAGATGAGTACATTGTAAGGCCGTCTGAAACTTTTGATAATCCCTGATTTACTGTTATGATTGTGAAGTTTAACTAAATAATGGATAGGAATAGGCCGTCTGAAACGGGGGCAAGTTTCAGACGGCCTGTTGTCAGTATCAGGAAATGATGCCGGTGATGTTACCCTTTGTATCAAATGAAACATAAAAATAGTATTCATCGTCGGGTATCAATGCATCGTCATCATTGTGAAACACGATATAGAGATTCTGATCGACAATATTTAATGCTTTCGGCTTTAAATCTTGAAGGAAGCTTTCCGCTGTCGGATGCGGATTGGCAAAAAATTCGTTTTTGGTGCGGATGCCGTTGTGTTTACGGATATGTTCGAGTAGGTATGCGTTTAGGGTGGAATAGAGTTGCACCTGTTGTGCAAATGCTTCCGTTAAGCGTTTGAGCGCCCTGCTTGCCGGTTTTTTGCCGTCTGCGTTCAAAGATAATTTCACAGACAGCCCTGCCCATTTTGAAGATGCCTCGAAAGTGCCCATGAATGTGTCTAATCTGAATGTTGCTGGTGGATGGGTATATACAACGGGATTCAGATATTTTTGGCGTAAGTTTTCCAATTCTTGATTGTGTGCGTCAGTTTCAAGTACTTCAACTAAAAGCATATTGCTTAGCCAATTACTTCCGAATGGCTCCCAATCCATGCCTAACTTGCTACGGGTACGGTATATAGTCAGTGGTTTGAGTGTCTGAAATGAGCAGTTTTTAAAGGGGTTGTTTGTATCATCTTCTGCCCAGGTCAGATTGTATATGGGCTCATCCGTGAGCATACCGCTTTTAACATGGACATAGCCTAAAATTGGGCAGCTTTTGCCTTGGAATTGTTTTTTGCTGCCGCCTATGCCTGCATTAACCTTAAATGTCCCCATTTCAGGGCCGAAATCTGAAGTCAAAATCAAAAATTCATCTGTTTTATTGAAGAATAAGTCGGCATAAACCGTTGTATTCAAATCTAAAGCTGCCAAACGTTCATATACATATTCATCTTCGGCAGAATAACCAAGACCTAAAAATCGCATCAGACGCTGCAGTAGTCCTTTGGGTCTGTAAGGGTTAGATGTGTTGAAATCAGCCATTTAATCATCCTTTTAAAATATAAACATCAGTAGGCGGTATACCTTAAAAAGGGTAAATATGCAAATGGCTATAAATAAATATTATTCAACCGCCCAATCAGTTCCGCGCCGATTTTTCATCCGCGCTATATAATCCGCAGTATTCCTAACAGGCCGTCTGAAAACACCAATTTCAGTAAAGTAAACACCATGCAAGACATCAAACCCCTGCTTGTTTTCGCTACCGTCCTCGAACACGGCAGCATGAACGCCGCCGCTGCCGCGCTGGGCATGACCCCATCCGCCGTCAGCCAGCACATCAACCGCCTCGAAGCCTTGCATGGCATCAAGCTGTTAAACCGCAGCACACGCAGCCTTGCGCCTACTGATGCCGGCCGCGCACTGGGGGAATACTGCCGTCGCCTTGCCACGACTGTTGCTGATACGCATACCGTTATCGACAACCTCAAAACCGAACCCGTCGGCGAATTACGTATTTCCCTGACTTCCTGCGTCATCGGTTCCCGCGCTTTTCAGACGGCCTTTTCGCGATTGCAAACCGAGTTCCCAAAAATCCGCCCCATCCTTAATTTCAGCGATACTTTGGACGACCTGCAACACAATCAGACCGACATTGCCATACGCGGCGGCGACCGCGCCCTGGACGATCCCAGCTTGGTTGCGCGCCATCTCATGACGTGGCCGTATATGATTTGTGCCGCGCCCGATTATCTCGACCGGCATCCGCCCATTCCCCATCCCTCTCAGCTTCATGCGCACCGCTGGCTGCACTTCCTGCCTGTCCGCACGACCTTGCAACACGGCGGCGAAAGCTATTTTCTCGACGTCGCCGACAGCATTGCCTGCACGCATCTTGCCGCCGTTCGCAGCCTGACCGAAAGCGGTTTCGGCTTGTCTTTGCAAGTGGGCGGCGAAGTTTGGGAAAAAATCGCCCAAGGTCGTCTGAAAGTGGTTTTGCCGGAATGGACATTGCCGCCGATCAGCCTTTATTTGGTGACGCCTTACCGCGTCCAGTCTGCCAAAACCGAGGCTGCAGTGCGCATTTTTACCGAGAGTTTTGCCAAGGAAGGGGATTTATGAACGCGGAAAATTGGAGCGTTTACCTGATTTTGTGCGAAAACGGCGCGCTTTACTGCGGCATCAGCAACCGCCCGCAAGAGCGGTTCGCCGCCCACCTCGCAGGCAAAGGCGCGAAATACATGCGGTTGAACAAGCCTGTTGAGATGCGCATCGTTTCAGACGGCCTCTCTAAAAGCGAAGCGCTGAAAGAGGAAATCGGCATTAAGAAATTGACGGCAGAGCAGAAGCGGGGATTGTGGGCGGAAGCTGAAACATTGGCAAAAGGTTAATGGCGGCAATGGATTAAATTGTAGTCGGGATATGGATAACTACATAAACAAGTAAGCCTGCTGGTGTCTTTTGCATAGGCAAGCGGCAAATATTTATTAACATGATTCAAAAAGGCCGTCTGAAACCAGATTGGGGTTCAGACGGCCTTTTTAGGATAAGAGGCGGTTTAATGCTTATGGTATTATCTGGAAAGTTTGTAAAAAATTGAATTTAAAAAGAAACATTAAGATTCAAGAGTATAACTGATTGAACAATAAAATGAAAATTATCACGCCAAATGACAAATGGGCGTGGATTTCTATCTGAGTAGAGGTGTGGTGTCAATATGTTTTTCCTGTTTTTGTGACAAAATCTGATTTATGCCAATATTTATTATAGTGTAGGTCGAAGGTATTAGTTTCTATGCTAGAATTTTTAAGCTGTTTATATAAAACAGTGATTTAAACTAAAACTAAGGAAAGACAGAACATGAACAAATTACTGATTGCCGTAATGATGATGGCTGGTTTGGCAGCTTGTTCCCAAGAGGCTAAACAGGAGACTCAAGAGGCTGCTCAAGCCGTTGCATCTGAAGTTAAAAACGAAGTTGCTTCTGCTGCCGATGCTGCTGCATCTACCGCTCAAGAAGCTGCCGATAAAGTCGAAGCCGCTGCCAGCAAAGCAGAGGAAGCCGCTAAACCTGAAGAAGCTGCCAAGCCTGAAGAGAAAGCCGAAGCGCCTGCCGCTGACGCCAAACCTGCAGAAGCCGCCAAAGTGGATGGCAAAGCTGTTTACGAAGCGAACTGTAAAGCATGTCACAGCGGCTTGATTCCTGGCGCTCCTGCCGTAGGTAAAAAAGAAGACTGGGCACCTCGTATCAAACAAGGCCAAGACACTCTGCACAAACACGCCCTCGAAGGCTTCAATGCCATGCCTGCCAAAGGCGGCAACGGCAGCCTGAGCGATGATGAAGTAAAAGCCGCAGTTGACTACATGGCCAACGAATCCGGCGCTAAATTCTAAATCATACCGATTGAAACGCACCTTGCTACAAGGTGCGTTTTTTATGGGTAGGCGGATGAAAGTTGAAATAGGGCCGATAAACAGGCAAAGGCCGTCTGAAACATTTTATTTTGAAGCGCAATCGGCTAAAATCAGGCGAATTATTTTATGCAGGAGCAAACCATGAGCAATCAACACGACAACGTAGATGCCGGCGAGATCGCCAAGTTCAGCCAAATCGCCGACAAATGGTGGGATAAAAACGGCGAATTCAAGCCCCTGCATGACATCAACCCCTTACGCCTAGACTATATCGACGGCTATGCCGGATTGGCAGGTAAACGCGTGCTGGATGTAGGCTGCGGCGGCGGTATTTTGTCAGAAAGCATGGCCAAACGCGGCGCAGAACACGTTACCGGCATCGATATGGCGGAAAAATCCCTGCAAACCGCCGCGGCCCATGCGGCCGCTCAACACGTTGCCAATATCGATTACCGCTGCATCCGCGTCGAAGACCTCGCCGCCGAAGAGCCACACAGCTTCGACGTGGTAACGTGTATGGAAATGATGGAACACGTTCCCGATCCGTCCGCCATCGTTCAAGCCTGCGCGAAACTGGTCAAACCCGACGGCATGGTGTTTTTCTCCACCATCAACCGCAATCCCAAATCTTATCTGCATCTGATTGTCGGCGCAGAATATCTGTTGAAATTCGTCCCCAAAGGCACGCACGACTGGAAAAAATTCATCACGCCGGCAGAACTTGCACGCATGTGCCGCCAAGCCGGATTGGATACCGTCGGCAGCAAGGGCATGACCTACAATTTGTTGAGCGGCCGTTATTCCCTGTGTGACTCGACCGAGGTCAACTACATGGTGGCCTGCCGTCCGGCATAAGCTTCAACTGATAAAACACACGGGTTTGCCCGATATTTGAAACGGTATGTCGAAAGCAGCTTGATTCAAATATTGGTAAGGCAAATCAGGCCGTCTGAAAAGAAAAAAGGCATGTGCGATACATGCCTTTTTGTATGTGCAGAGAGGTTGTCGCCCTTATTCCGTCCAAGACGAATACGGATGTTTGCTCAGATACGCATTGGTGAATTTACCGTCTGCCGTGATTTCCTTGCCCAGCCAAGATGGTTTGGGAAACATGGACTATTATAGCGAGAGCTACCAAGATTTTGAACGTGACTTCTACCGCTACT
>ERZ773066.43-NODE-43-length-67658-cov-7.517536_pt1 | contig 67658 bp, 63 predicted proteins | sample MGYA00580573_ERZ773066 | MGnify/ENA primary metagenome ERZ773066 (study PRJEB29015, sample SAMEA2738128) | human oral metagenome | biome: human oral; feature: human-associated habitat; material: saliva | place: China | collected 2203 ... | reverse complement strand
ATTTATTCTTAAACAAGGAGCAATAAAATGAAACGAAACTTGGGTACTTTGGATCGCGTAATCCGTATTGTTATCGGCGTAGCACTGATTGCTGCAGCCGCTACCGGACAAATTGGCTGGTGGGGTTGGCTGGGCATTATCCCCCTGGGTACAGCACTGATTGGCAACTGCGCACTGTACAGCTTATTGGGTATCAACACCTGCCGCATCAACAAAAAATAACGAAGGCAAAACATGAGTACGGTCGGACAACTCCCGCGAATCACGCCGTCCGAAGCAATGGCAAAAATCTGTGAGGGCGCGTTGGCAGTGGACATCCGAAGCCAAGCCGAATATCGGGGCGGGCATATTGTCGGTGCATTATCCCTTCCGCCTGAACGGCAGCGAGACAAACTGCCCGATGATGCAGCCCCATGCCTGATTTTTTATTGCCTGAGCGGTAAACGTGCAACACAGGCAGAAACAATATTGTCAGCGCTTGGCCAAGGTCGAGAATGCTATATTCTGGAAGGCGGCTTACAAGCATGGAAGACTGCAGGGCTTCCTATTGTTGCCGACCGTGCCGCACCGGATATTATGCGTCAGGTGCAAACCATTGCGGGCAGTTTAATTCTGTTGGGCGTGCTGGCAGGTTGGCTGGTATCGCCTTGGTTTTATCTGATAGACGTGATGGTCGGCGCAGGCCTATTAACGGCCGGACTAACCGGATTCTGCGGCATGGCTCGCCTGCTGACTAAAATGCCATGGAACCATTAAGCAAAGGCCGTCTGAAAGTTGCTGCCGAGGCCATTATGACTGATAATTCGACCTCCTCATTTGCCGAAAAGCGTGAAAAATGACCATTGCCGACAATCAACCGCCCTACGAAGAAGCCACCGCTTTTCTCAAACTTCTGGCCAATCCCAACCGTCTCGCCGTATTGTGCAAACTACATGAAAAGCCGCACAATGTAACCGAGTTGGCTGAATCATCCGGACTGCCGCAAGCGGCAATGTCCAGCCAATTAGCGCTACTGCGTGAAGCCGGTTTGGTATCGTTTGAAGTGAACCATCGGGAACGGCAATATTACATTGCCGACCCGAGGGTAACCGAGATGATACAGTTGCTGTATTCCTTTTTCTGCGCAGAAAAATCTTGAAATGTTGCCGAAATAGGATAGCCAAAAAATCAATCCATTTATAATTTTAGAGGCCGTCTGAATCTTTTTCAGACGGCCTCTACTATAATTTTTAGTCTTGCCATATAATCTCGTGTTTAGAACCATAAGTAATCTTCTTGATATTGCTTTCAAGAGCAATTTCTTTATCTAATGTTCCTGAGTATTCCGAACCTGCTAATTTTTGAAATAAAGTAATATTCAGCTCCTCGTTGCGACTCATTATTTTGATATCTGAAATACCCATTGCGCTATTGCCTAATAAACCTGTCAAATGAACCTGTCTATTATCCTTAGCTTCATTGACAGTAATTTTAAAATTCCAAATATCTTCCAACTTAATTTCATCACTGGAAAAGCAGCCGGACAATATCAAGCCTGTTACTCCCAGCATCATTACCTTCATTTTCATAATAATTCCCTGTTCGATTTAGTAATCTTAGGTTCGATTTTCAAAACTGACAGTTTCAGTATTTTCAGACGGCCTTTATTTTATACTACTTCTGTATCCGCACTTAAAGCCTGCGTGAGTATCGCTGCTACCTTCAGGTTTTATCCAGCCTACAGCTTGCTACGCGTACTCTTTTAAAATACAAGCTTGAAATATTTGGCTTAAACTTCATATATTATCAAGTAACTTATGTAAATATTCTAATTGGAGGCAAAATGCTTGAATGTATCACAAATCCAGATATTATTAATTTTGTATGGGGAACGATCCAGAGTATGACACAGAATGCTTTGTATGATGGAGTAAAAAAAATATTAGGTACTAAGTTTGAGAAACTATTTAATTATAAGGAGAAGGATGACATGGCTAGATTTTCTCAATTATTGGGAACGGAATTAGAAGAAAATCCAAAGTTAGCTGAAGAAATAGGAAGAATCATGTTAAATAAATCTAAAACATGTATAGAATCCAAAATTAGCATAGTTGGTGATATTAATTCAAATGGTGGTCCAGTAAATATTGGAAATATTACTCATGGTTAATCAAAAAACAAGTGTATCGACAGGTAATATAAATTCCAATGGAGGGAATATATCTATTGGGAATCAACAATATATTACAAATATTTTCCACTCTTCAGAGTGGAAAAAAATGGAAGAGGAAAAAGAAAAATTAGAAAAGGATATTAATTTCTGTGAATCTTTATTATTAAAAGAGGGAAATTGTGATGATGAAGGCATTATCAAGAGATTAAGTGAAGCCAAAAACGATCTAAAAAATAAACTTAAAGAGATGGAGGATTTTAAGCATGGTATTTTACAATTAGCTGAAACATTTTCAAAAATAGAAATTGATTCTGAAAGATTGCAAGAAGCCTATAAGCTATTTTTAGAAGGGAAGTATTCGGAAGCTCGTACAATTCTAATGATGGAACAGGCTTTGAATGAACATAATGATCTCCTTGAGAAAAGAGATAAATTATCTCAAGATATAGCAGAAAATGAAAGGAAGCTAAAACAAAAAGCTAAAGAAAGCTTTCTTTTAGCTAATTTACAGGCTGTAAATTATTCTATAGGTCCATCAAGAGTTGACGAGGCTAGTAAATATTTTCAATTGGCAATAAGAGAGCATAAATGTTTCGAATATTTAATTAATTATGCTAGTTTCCTTCGTCAAAATAATAGACGTCAAGATGCTGAAAAAATTTGTCAAGAAACAATATCTTTTATTAAAGAGAATTATCAAGAAACTGATGAAGAAAAGCAGAATTTGGCTGAAATACTAACTGAATATGTACAAGTTTTAATTGTATTTCCTGATCGGTTATCTTTTGCTGAAGAGACTGCTAGGGAGGCATTAGCAATTTATTCCTCTTTAAAAATAATTCCTAAAAAGTCAATTGTTACTTTTGTAAAAATACTAAATGAATTAGGTAATGTATTAGATGAGTTGGGAAAGTACTCTGATGCAGAGAATTTTTATGAAAATGGATTTGGAATTATTAATAGTTATAGGTATAAAGATCCAATTTTATTTGCGAAACTCCTGCATGATTATGCTATTCTACTTTCCAAAAATGAGAAAAAATTTGATCAGGCAGAGAAATATTTACGAAAAGCTTTGAAAATTAGAAGTTCCATATCTTATAATGATAACTCAGTTAAAATTATTGAAATTTCTAGGGCGTTATTATCATTAGGGAACTTACTATCTAAACAAAATAGTCGTTATAAGGAAGCCAGAAATTGTTATGGTGCAGTATTGGCTAATTTAGCTAAAATTATTGAACGGGAGGATTATGAACTTATCTTTTGGGAAGCTTTATGTCTAGGTAATTTGGCAAGATTGTTAAATGATATGGCACAGGTTGATATTAGTCTTTATCCTGAGGCAGAAAAAAACTATATTTTGGCAATAAAAAAATATAAAAAATTACGGGAGATAGAGCCTGGGGCTTATACACATCATGTATCAAGACTCTTGCAAAACTATGGCACACTTCTCATGGAGCTGGGAAAGGATCAAGAAGCTGAAAATAATTTTTTGGAAGCTATCCAAATATTAGAATCTATTAAGGGGGAAGAAAATTTTGAAGTTTTTGATGATATTGTTTTAGTTAAAAAAAATTTAGCTAATTTATACATGATAAATAATAAATATGATAAGTTTAGAGAGTTATACGTTGATATTTTAGAAAAAATGATATTATTATTTATTAATAACCCTAAATTTTATGAACATGATTTGAAGGGAACTAAGAATTATATAAATAGTTTTTTACAGGCTCATAAAATAGAAAATGGGAAGTTATTTGATATGTGTGTCAATGCAAGTACTTTATTAGCTAAATATGAGCAAAAGATAAAAAGAAGAAAGTTGTATTACTAAAAAATAGATACTAAGTTCCAAACAAACCTAATTTCCAGTTAAAAGGTCGTCTGAAAATTTTTCAGACGACCTTTTAACTAGCCTCTAATTTGCTACCACCCTTTCTTTCAAAGTCTTCAATACATTTTTCACCGTATTAATCCGCACTTCAATATTTTCCATCTCTGCGGTAAATCGCAGCTTATCCGCTCCGGCAAGGCGGTATTTTTTGTCGTTCTGAATCAGCAGGATGATTTCGGTTGGATCGACATTGTTGTTTTTGTCAAAGGTTACCGTTACCGCTTCGCTGGTCGCATCAATGGCATCTATGCCCAATTCTTTGGCGGCGAGCCGCAGGTGGTGGCTTTCGATGAGGGTTTTGACGGGTTGTTCGGGCAGGCCGAAGCGGTCGACCAGTTCTTCATGTATGGCGTTGATTTGCTGCACGGTTTCGCAGACGGCGAGGCGTTTGTAGAGGACGAGGCGCTCGTGAATGTCGGGGCAGTAGTCTTCAGGCAATAATGCCGGGCTGTGCAGTTTGATTTCTGTGGTAATGCCCAATGGCGCGTCGAGATCGGGCTGGCGGCCTTTTTTGAGGTCGCGCACGGCTTGTTTGAGCATTTCGGTGTAGAGCGTGAAACCGACCTGAATCATTTCGCCGGACTGCCCTTCGCCGAGGATTTCGCCTGCGCCGCGGATTTCCAAATCCTGCATGGCGAGGGTGAAACCTGCGCCGAGTTCGTCCGCTGCGGCAATGGCGTCGAGGCGTTTTTCTGCGTCTTTGGTGATGTATTCGGGCGTGAGCAGGTAGGCGTAGGCTTGGTGGTGGCTACGGCCGACGCGCCCACGAAGTTGGTGCAATTGCGCCAGCCCGAATTTGTCGGCGCGGTTGATAATGATGGTGTTGGCGTTGGGGATGTCGATGCCGGTTTCGATGATGGTGGAACAAAGCAACACGTTAAATCGTTGCTGCAAAAAGTCGCGCATCACTTGCTCCAGCTCGCGCTCACGCAGTTGTCCGTGCGCCACGCCGATGCGGGCTTCGGGCAACAGGGTTTCCAGCCGCTCGCGCATATTCTCAATCGTATCCACTTCGTTGTGCAGGAAAAACACTTGTCCGCCGCGTTTGAGTTCGCGCAACACGGCTTCGCGCACGCTGCCTTCGCTGAAGGGTTTGACAAAGGTTTTGACGGCGAGGCGGCGGCTCGGTGCAGTGGTAATCAGCGAGAAGTCGCGCAGGCCTTCGAGCGCCATGCTGAGGGTACGCGGAATCGGCGTGGCGGTCATGGTGAGGATGTCGACATTGGCGCGCAGGCGTTTGAGCTGCTCTTTCTGGCGCACGCCGAAGCGGTGTTCTTCGTCGATGATGACCAGTCCTAAGTTTTTGAATTTGATGTCGTCCTGAACCAATTTGTGCGTACCGATAACGATGTCGACCGTGCCGTCCGCCATGCCCTCCAGCGCGGCTTTGGTGGCTTTGCTATTGTTGAAACGCGAAAGACTGGCAACTTTCACGGGGAAATCGGCGAAGCGGTCGGCGAAGTTTTGCGCGTGCTGCTCGACCAGAAGCGTGGTCGGGGCGAGTACGGCGACCTGTTTGCCACCCATCACCGCCACAAACGCGGCACGCAGGGCAACTTCGGTTTTGCCGAAACCGACATCGCCGCAAACGAGGCGGTCCATCGGCTTCGCCTGCGTCAAATCCTTAATTACGGCGGCAATGGCAGCGGCCTGGTCTTCGGTTTCCTCGTAGCCGAAACCATCGGCAAACGCTTGATAGTCCAACTCGTTGATTTCAAACTTGTGTCCCGATTGGGCGGCGCGTTGGGCGTAGAGGTTAAGCAATTCGGCGGCAGTGTCGCGCGCTTTTTCGGCAGCCTTGCGCTTCGCCTTGTTCCACGCGCCACTGCCGAGCTTGTGCAGGGTAACGTTTTCATGCGCCTGACCGGAGTAGCGACTGATTAAATGCAGTTGCGAAACAGGTACATAAAGCTGCGCTTCGCCCGCGTATTCGAGCAACATCATTTCGTTGGTTTCATCGCCCAAGTCCATTGTGACCAAGCCCATATATCGGCCGATGCCGTGTTCTTCGTGAACGACAGGGTCGCCGATATTGATTTCGGCAAGGTCGCGCAACAGGCCGTCTGAAACGGCGGCGTGCTTCTTGCGATGATGTTTGCGCGAGCGGGCAACATATTGATAAAGATCGGATTCGGTAATAACCGCGATGTTTTGATCTTCTAATTTAAACCCGTAAGCCAACGGCGCCACTGTAATCATCAGCGGCTCATGCGCCGACAAAAAGCCCTGCCAGTCGGGCACGCTTTTGGCTTTCAAACCGTTTTGCTGCAAGAAACCGAGCATGGTTTCTCGACGTCCCAGACTTTCGGCGCACAGCAAAATTCGTCCGTTAAAGGCCGTCTGAAAATCCTTCAATGCCTGCAACGGTTCATCTGCTTGGCGGTTGACGGCAAGGTCGGGCAGAGTATGTTCCTTGCCGGAAACATCGGGCAGCACCTGTCCGTAGTTTTTCAGACGGCCTGCAAAAACATCAGTAGAGAGATACAAATACTGTGGAAGCAAAGGCGGATAGGTTTCGTCGCCCTGCGCCATGGCGTAACGCGATTTGACGTCGCTCCAAAAACGGTTTGCTTCGGCGTGAACATCGCCCAATGAAACAAACAGCGCCTCTTCGCCGATATAGTCAAACAGCGTTTCCAACTCGTTTTCAAAAAACAGCGGCAGGTAATATTCCACGCCCGCACCGAAATGGCCGTTGCTGACGGCTTTGTACACAGCCGCATCGTTCGGATTACCATCGACTTCTTCACGGAAGCGGCTGCGGAAAATCTTTTGCGCCTCGCTGTCGGTGGGGAACTCGTGCGCCGGCAGCAGGCGGATTTCGGAAACAGGAGAAATGGTGCGCTGCGTCTCGGTGTCAAAGGTTTTAATGCTGTCGATTTCATCGTCGAACAAATCGATGCGGTAAGGCATTTTGCTGCCCATTGGGAACAAATCGACAATACCGCCGCGCACGGCGAACTCGCCCGCCGCAACAACATGAGACACATGGTTGTAGCCCGCATCCACCAAATCAGTTTTCAGACGGCCTATATCCAAAGTCTGTCCTGTTTTCAGCCAAAACGTGCGCCCTGCCAAGAACGGCACAGGCGGCAGCTTCTGCATCGCCGTGGCAACCGGTACGAACAACACGTCCGCCGCGCCGCTCTTAATCTGCCACAACGCCGACAAGCGCTCCGACACCAAATCCTGATGCGGAGAAAAACGCTCGTAAGGCAGCGTTTCCCAGTCCGGCAGGAACACCGCCGTATCGTGTGGACGGAAAAACAGCCAGGCCGTCTGAAGGCGTAGCGCCTGTTCCGCATCTTGGGTCAAGACAACCTTGAGCTGCTTATGCGGCAAATAACGCGCCAAAGCCAAGGGCAACGAGCCTTGAGACAGATTGAGCCAACGGGATTTTTCACGGGGTTTGGGAATCGGATAAGTCATGACAAAACAGTTTGTAATAAGTAAATACAAGCACCATAGGCCGTCTGAAAAATTTTCAGACGGCCTTTAGCGATCAAATAGATTTTCAATTTTACTGGATACAGGTTTAAAAGAATATAAGGCCTTACATTCAGACGGCCACGCCGGCCAGTTTTCCAATAAATCCGGTTATCGCCAATGCCGCAACGCCCCATAAGCACACGCGCAAAACGGCGGGAACGACAGGCGCGCCGCCGAGTTTGGCGGAGACATAGCCCAGTCCGGCCAGCCCGCACAAAGTGGAAACTGCCAAGGCCGGAACAATGGCACTAGAAGCTGTCAATGCGACCAGTAAAGGCAAAATCGCGCCGGCACAAAATGAAGCGGCAGAAGCCAGCGCGGCCTGCATGGGTTGGGCGGCAGATGTTTCGGTAATGCCGATTTCGTCGCGCGCGTGGGCGGAGAGTGCATCGTGTTCCATCAAGGCTTTGGCCACCTCTGCGGCGAGCGGGTCGGACAAACCGCGACGGCGGTAAATTTCAGTCAGCTCTTCCAACTCCGCATCAGGATTATTTGCCAATTCGTAGCGTTCTTTGTGCAAATCGGCTTTTTCCGTATCCGATTGGCTGGACACGGAAACATACTCCCCCGCCGCCATTGACACCGCGCCCCCGATAAGCGCCGAAACGCCCGTCAACAGCAGGGTTTGGAAATCTGGCGCGGCAGCGGCTACGCCCGTCAACAGCGAGGCAGTGGAAATCAGGCCGTCATTGGCACCCAATACGCTTGCCCGAAGCCAGTTGTTGCGGTCGCTAAAATGGCGTTCGCTGTGGTGTGAATACATATATGCTCCGATAAATTGACTGTTCCAGATGATGATAACATTGTATTGTTTTTTGAAATCAATGTCAGTTTATCCTTTCAGATCAAGCATTCTTAAATTTTTCTGCTGCCATTTCAAACCATAAAAACCAACACTCCTCTTTGGATTTTTTCAGACGGCTTTAACGCTTTTACAAGCAAATTTATTGTTCCAAGTCATGGCATTATCACAAGACAGATTTGTACCGCTTGGTTTATCCGCTTAAAGATGCTATCTTTATGAATCTTTCCACTCCTCAATCCATTGAAAGGATGTATCATGGCCGAAGAAAACAAAATCAAAGTAAACGATTTGCCTGAAGATAAAAAAGAGCAAACCGAAGAAACCGAACTGCCCGTTATCAACAACGAAGAAAAACGCGGCGGTCACAGCGAAGGCGGTTGCTGCGGCGCATGCGGCGGCTAATCTTCCCGACAAAGCCTCCGAGGCCGTCTGAAAAGTCTTACTTTTCAGACGGCCTTTTCCTTTCTAAACACTTACAGGTAAATCAATGAAAGGATGCGGGAGAAGAATTTAAACCCAACCGCGTTTGTGCTACATTCACATCTTTACAAACCACAACAATCTGCACACGCAGACACACAAGGAAGAAAAAAATGTTTTGGTATATCGTCGGCTTTTTCGCCATTATCGTTTCCCTACTCGCCCTCTGGGTCAATGCCAGCGCGTTCGGTATGCAGGAAGACGGCACACCGCAATCCGAATACGAAAAAATGTTGGGTCTGGGCGCGAAGCTGAAAGACAAAGATACGGTTGCCAAGGAACGCGAAGCGGCGCGCTTTCATCCTGACGATTAAGCCTTATAGACTGGACAATCTTGCCGAACTGGGCTAATGTTCCAAACGCATAATGCACACCAACACACTATACGAGAAGGTAAGAGAAATGACTGTACGAATCGAACACGATTTATTGGGCGACCGCGAGATCCCTGCTGAAGTATATTGGGGCATCCATACTTTGCGCGCCATTGAAAACTTTAAAATTTCCACACAAAAAATTTCCGACGTGCCGCAATTTGTCCGCAGCATGGTCATGGTTAAAAAAGCCACTGCACAAGCCAACGGCGCATTGGGTGCCATCAAGCCGGAAATCGCGGCCGCCATCGAAAAAGCCTGCGATGAAGTATTGGTCAAAGGCCGCTGCCTCGACCAATTCCCGTCCGACGTTTATCAAGGCGGTGCCGGTACTTCGGTCAACATGAATACCAACGAAGTCATTGCCAACCTCGCATTGGAAGTCTTGGGTCACGAAAAAGGCCACTACGACATCGTCAATCCGATGGACCATGTCAACGCCAGCCAATCCACCAACGACGCCTACCCTACCGGCTTCCGCCTTGCCGTGTATTACAGCATCGGCGAATTGCTCGACAAACTGGCTATCCTGAAAAACGCCTTTGCCGCCAAAGCCGAAGAATTTAAAGACGTTTTGAAAATGGGCCGCACCCAGCTTCAAGATGCCGTGCCGATGACGGCAGGACAAGAATTCCAATCTTTCCAAGTATTGTTGGAAGAAGAAATCCTCAACCTCGACCGCACCCGCTCCCTGCTGCTTGAAGTCAACCTCGGCGCCACCGCCATCGGTACGGGCGTGAATACGCCTAAAGGCTATGCGGCTTTGGTCGTTGAGAAACTCTCCGAAGTCAGCGGCCTGCCTTGCAAACTGACTGAAAACCTGATCGAAGCGACCTCCGACTGCGGCGCATATGTGATGGTACACGGCGCATTGAAACGTACAGCCGTCAAACTGTCCAAAATCTGTAACGACTTGCGCCTGCTCTCTTCCGGTCCGCGCGCCGGTTTGAAAGAAATCAACCTGCCTGAATTGCAGGCCGGTTCTTCCATTATGCCCGCCAAAGTCAATCCCGTGATTCCCGAAGTCGTCAACCAAGTCTGCTTCAAAGTCATCGGCAACGACACCACCATTACTTTCGCAGCCGAAGCAGGTCAGTTGCAGCTGAACGTTATGGAGCCGGTCATCGCCCAATGTATGTTTGAAACTATTTCCCTCTTGGGCAATGCCGCGGTCAACCTAGCCGACAAATGCGTCAAAGGCATTACGGTCAACCGCGAAATCTGCGAACACTACGTCTTCAACTCCATCGGTTTGGTCACTTATCTGAACCCATACATCGGCCACCGCAATGGCGACTTGGTCGGCAAAATCTGCGCCCAAACCGGCAAAGGCGTACGTGAAGTCGTATTGGAGCGCGGTTTGTTGAGCGAAGAAGAGCTCAACCGCATCCTCTCTCCTGAAAACCTGATTAATCCTCATCTGTAATTAAGATTTGAAATCAAAGGCCGTCTGAAACTTTAAACGTACTCTCAACAGTTCGCTTAGGCATGGAAGTTTTGCGGCATTCTGGCTACACAATAACAAGGGAAGACTTACTCGTGGCTGCAACCCTACTAGCTCAAAATTTATTCACACATGGTTACGCTTTGGGGAAATTATGAGGGGATCTCTCAGTGCATTGCCTCCAATTCCCATAATTTATTACGCCGATAATAACTTGGTGTAACCTTAAAAATGTACTTAAATCGACGTGTAAAAGATTGTTGGGAATCAAATTGATATTTTAATGCGATCTCAAGGATAGTTTTTTTCGTCAACCTCAACTCAACAGCCGCTTTCGTCAAACGACGAGCACGAATATAGCTAGCCAGTGTGACCCCTGTTACTTTTTTGAACAGCCGCTGAAAATACCACTTGGTATAACCCGCTTTATTCGCCACATCATCAAGCAGTAAAGACTGATCTAAATTATGTTCAATCCATAATAGAACATCTTTGATAACCGTTGTATGAAACTGCTTATCATCATATCTTAATTGGATGTTATTAGCTTTATTTTGATAGCGAGAATGCTGTTCAATATACATAAAATAACCTAAATGTTCTTAAGATTGTCACGACCACATCATCATGATACCATAAACATACTGACGGTATGTTATTTTAAATCTATCATGGAAAATAAAAATCATCAACAAGAAAATTTTAAGAGTACCTATCAATCACTGGTTAACTCAGCACGAATATTGTTTGTTGAAAAAGGCTATCAAGCTGTTTCAATAGATGAGATCTCGGGAAAAGCGTTGGTGACCAAAGGTGCCTTTTATCATCACTTTAAAAATAAAAAACAATTACTCAGTGCCTGTTATAAGCAGCAATTAATTATGATTGATGCCTACATCACAACAAAAACTGATTTAACAAATGGTTGGTCTGCCTTAGAAAGTATATTTGAACATTATCTTGATTATATTATTGATAATAATAAAAACCTTATCCCTATCCAAGAAGTGATGCCTATCATTGGTTGGAATGAACTTGAAAAAATTAGCCTTGAATACATTACTGGTAAGGTAAACGCCATTGTCAGCAAATTGATCCAAGAGAACCAACTTAAAGCTTATGATGATGATGTGCTTAAAAACTTACTCAATGGCTGGTTTATGCATATCGCAATACATGCGAAAAACCTAAAAGAGCTTGCCGATAAAAAAGGCCAATTTATTGCTATTTACCGCGGCTTTTTATTGAGCTTGAAAGATAAATAAAATAGATAGGTTTTATTTGAAGCTAAATCTTCTTTATCGTAAAAAATGCCCTCTTGGGTTATCAAGAGGGTCATTATATTTCGCGGAATAACATCATTTGGTGACGAAATAACTAAGCACTTGTCTCCTGTTTACTCCCCTGAGCTTGAGGGGTTAACATGAAGGTCATCGATAGCAGGATAATAATACAGTAAAACGCTAAACCAATAATCCAAATCCAGCCATCCCAAATTGGTAGTGAATGATTATAAATAACAGCAAACAGTAATGGGCCAATAACACCGGTTGCATTGGTAAGGCTCACCAATAATCCCTGTAAAGCACCTTGCTGATGACTCTTTGTTTGGATAGACATCACTCCCTGTAATGCAGGTAAAGCGATCCCACCACCAGCCAATAAAATTAAAACAGGGAAAACTAACCAACCTTCAGATATAAACGCTAAAAAGGCAAATGCACTACTATCTGCAATAAATCCGAGCAGTACTGCCGTTTTTTCGCCCCATTTAGTGGCTATTCTTCCTGCCACAAAGGCTTGGAATACTGAGTGTAAAAGACCAAGACCCGCTAATGAAAAGCCAACCATCATGCTATTCCATCCAAAACGATTTTCGGTAAATAGCACCCACACCGTTGCGGGAATTTGGCCTATCAATTGCGCTGAAAAATAAATAATCAACAAAATGGGCATCGTTTTAAATAAAGTGATGTATACCGAATTCGATTGCGTCTCAACCCCTACTTCGGTATCTGTATTATCACGTGTATTTTTGGTTTCACGGAACCAAAACATAACCACAAGGAAAGTGACAATATTTAGCAACGCAGCGATAAAAAAGGGACTATGCGGTGAAATCTCTCCTGCAAAACCACCAATAATAGGCCCCACTATTAAACCAAGCCCAAAACTTGCCCCTAACCAACCGAACCACTTCACGCGTTGAGAAGCTGAGGTGGTATCGGCAATGACCGATGCCGCGACAGCCCCAGTAGCTCCTGTGATCCCTGAAAGCAAACGGCCTAAATACAGCATCCAAAGCGCACTTGAAAAAGCCAGCAATAAGTAATCCAGCGATGCGCCTATTAATGACAACAACAGCACTGGGCGCCGACCAAATCGGTCAGACATTTTTCCAAGCCAAGGAGCAAAGATAACCTGCATTAACGCATAAAGTGCAAGCAATACGCCAAAGTGGTTAGCGATATCTTCCGAAGCAATAAATTCACGTAATAACGTTGGCAAGACTGGCATGATAAGGCCAATCCCCATGGCATCGAGTAACGTAATTACCAATGCGATCTTTGTCGAACTATTCATTTCACTTTTCTCTATTACTGATAGGGAGTGGTAAAATAACTCTATCAATGATAGAGTGTCAACAAAAATTAGGAATTAATGATGTCTAGATTAGATAAAAGTAAAGTGATTAACAGCGCATTAGAGCTGCTTAATGAGGTCGGAATCGAAGGTTTAACAACCCGTAAACTCGCCCAGAAGCTAGGTGTAGAGCAGCCTACATTGTATTGGCATGTAAAAAATAAGCGGGCTTTGCTCGACGCCTTAGCCATTGAGATGTTAGATAGGCACCATACTCACTTTTGCCCTTTAGAAGGGGAAAGCTGGCAAGATTTTTTACGTAATAACGCTAAAAGTTTTAGATGTGCTTTACTAAGTCATCGCGATGGAGCAAAAGTACATTTAGGTACACGGCCTACAGAAAAACAGTATGAAACTCTCGAAAATCAATTAGCCTTTTTATGCCAACAAGGTTTTTCACTAGAGAATGCATTATATGCACTCAGCGCTGTGGGGCATTTTACTTTAGGTTGCGTATTGGAAGATCAAGAGCATCAAGTCGCTAAAGAAGAAAGGGAAACACCTACTACTGATAGTATGCCGCCATTATTACGACAAGCTATCGAATTATTTGATCACCAAGGTGCAGAGCCAGCCTTCTTATTCGGCCTTGAATTGATCATATGCGGATTAGAAAAACAACTTAAATGTGAAAGTGGGTCTTAAAAGCAGCATAACCTTTTTCCGTGATGGTAACTTCACGGTAACCAAGATGTCGAGTTAACCACCCTTTAGATTCATAAAGCGAAAATAATGCGGCTCCAACGTACCCACCTAAATGGAAACGGCGTTCACTCCAATCTAAACACGCACAACAGATTTTACGTGAATGTTTGGAAGGAACGTCAATTCCCATTTCATGAAAATATTGAATACCACTTAATGTGATCATTGAACCATTTTCAGTGATCCATTGCTGTTGACAAAGGGAATCATAGATCTTAACGGCAACTTCGCCAGCTAAATGATCATAGCAAGTACGTGCTTTTCGTAAATGCACTGGCGTGGAAACTTTGGCATGTACGCCATGGTTTAAGGAGATCCCCATCATACTTTCCATCAATTCAGCAATATCTTTTCCTGCTAGCCGAAAATAACGATGCTTGCCTTGAGCTACTACTGTGATTAGCTGGCAATCTAATAATTTAGATAAATGACTGCTCGCCGTTGAAGCTGATATATTCGCCACAGAACTTAGCTCAGTGGCCGTCCAAGCTCGCCCATCCATCAAAGCACTGAGTATTTTAACTCGTGAAATGTCAGACATAGCCGCCCCTATCGCGGCTATTGAGGACTCAAAGGTAACCTCTTTTCGTATTAAATTAGCCATCGCAAGTTCACTTTATTGCCCAAGGGAGCGTAACAGATGCAGCCATACTATCATTGTCCGTTATTAATATCAGTTGGTTAGCATGGTCACTGTATTGCACTAAAATATTAATGTTATTCTCCGCCAATACTCGTGCTATTTCGCCAAGTTCCCCCGGTTTTTCCTGTTTTAACTTACGAATTAATGGTGTCCGGATCGCAAGTACTAACAGTCCAGCTTGCTCTAGCGCTATTTTAGCTTCCTTTCCTTGTTCAACAAGAAAATGAGCATGGCATTCATCACCAACCGTAAATATCCCTCCCCCTTCCAATCCAATACCTTTATTACCTAATGTTTTTCCTAGTAATGCTAATTGTCCTATTTGATTATCTAAAACAACGTGAACATCAAACATTATCCTTGTCCTTTTTAAATGAATATTCGCGAGTAATATGAGCAATACTAATTTTGTAAAAATCAAATATTGACTCTCGCCCTTCTTGTTGAGCTTTCGCATGTAAAACATGATTTTTCCATTGCAGAACTGCGTATTCGTTTTCCCACCAAGATAGCGATAACATTTTTCCTTCTGTAGCTAGACTTTGAAAACGTTCAATTGAAATAAAACCAGCTACATGACTTAATAGTGGTCTTAACTCCTCAGCTAAGGTCAAATAGCGAGTTTGTTGGTCGGGTTGTATTTGCACCTCAAATATTACAGCAATCATATTTTTCTCCGTTATTAATCAACAAACAGAGTAATCCACCCGAAAATTAACACTTCGATAAGCAACGAAATATAGAAAGGTCATGCTGCTGTTTTATGTTGTATATCACACTTCTTTAAATTGCTCGGCCTGCGCTTATCATGTTCTCCTTCTCTTATAATTTTGTTTATTATTTATACTTTTTTATTTTTTGCTATCACCGAAAATAGTGCGGATCCCGCATGGTATTTAGGTTTACCCATCATTAAATACCATTGTTGTTATTTTAATCTTTTTAATATTTCATGATTAAGATCACACTAAAATTATGACCCTATTAACTAAAAGTTATGGATACCCTAATAAAACTCATTGTTAAAGATTAGTTAACCAAAGTAACTTCATTTTTCACTATTGTTAAATTGTTATAGTGAAAATTCTGGTAAACTAATAGAGGTAAAAAAATGATCCTAGATGCCAGTTATACATTATTAGTCGCATGTATCGCGCTACTCATAGGAATGTTTGTCGTAAAATTTACCCCGTTCCTACAAAAAAACCACATACCAGAAGCCGTCGTTGGTGGCTTTATTGTTGCAATTGTTCTGTTAATTATTGATAAAACATCAGGTTATTCGTTTACTTTTGATGCTTCATTGCAAAGTTTATTAATGCTCACATTCTTTTCCTCTATCGGGCTAAGTTCTGACTTTTCTCGACTGATTAAAGGAGGAAAGCCGTTAGTTCTATTAACTATTGCAGTAACGATCCTAATCGCCATTCAAAATACTGTCGGCATGAGTATGGCTGTCATGATGAATGAAAGTCCATTTATTGGCTTAATTGCAGGTTCAATTACTCTAACAGGTGGTCATGGTAATGCCGGAGCATGGGGCCCTATTCTCGCTGATAAATATGGTGTAACAGGCGCCGTTGAATTAGCGATGGCTTGTGCAACACTTGGATTAGTGTTGGGTGGTTTAGTTGGCGGCCCTGTTGCCCGTCATCTTTTGAAAAAGGTCTCTATTCCTAAAACAACCGAGCAAGAGCGCGACACTATCGTTGAAGCTTTTGAGCAACCAAGCGTCAAAAGAAAAATCAATGCAAATAACGTTATTGAAACCATTTCAATGCTGATTATCTGTATTGTTGTTGGTGGCTATATCAGTGCATTGTTTAAAGATACTTTTCTGCAACTGCCTACTTTTGTCTGGTGTTTATTTGTCGGTATTATTATCCGTAATACACTGACTCATGTATTTAAACACGAAGTGTTTGAGCCGACCGTCGATGTATTAGGTAGCGTTGCTTTATCGCTTTTCTTGGCAATGGCGTTAATGTCATTAAAATTTGGTCAATTGGCAAGCATGGCAGGGCCAGTATTAATTATCATTGCTGTACAAACTGTTGTCATGGTGCTATTTGCCTGCTTTGTCACCTTCAAAATGATGGGCAAAGATTATGATGCTGTCGTGATCAGCGCGGGTCACTGTGGCTTTGGTATGGGAGCAACACCAACAGCAATTGCGAATATGCAAACAGTCACAAAAGCATTTGGACCATCACATAAAGCTTTCCTTGTCGTTCCTATGGTCGGTGCCTTTATTGTTGATATTTCAAACAGTATCTTAATTAAAATATTTATTGAAATTGGTACATACTTTACCTAATAGCTACACACTACTCGGCGTACTTCTCCTAACAATTTATTATAGGGCAGTATGCCGAGCCGCTTTCTTACCCCGTATATTCCCCTAGTCAATCTATTTAGCTTGCACGTTTACGAATTAATTCTCGTGACAACTAAACCAAAATTTGAATTATGACGAGTATATCTGATTATTTATACTTTATTCGTTAGAATAGTCCGTAGAAATAAATAATCAGTAGGCTACATGGAATGAAATTAAGACATCTCGATATCTTTTATGCTGTAATGACTTGTGGTTCCTTAACGCGTGCGGCTGAAGTTTTACATATTTCTCAACCCGCGGCGAGTAAAGCACTCAAACATGCTGAGCACTGAGAGATCCCCTCATAATTTCCCCAAAACGTAACCATGTGTGAATAGATTTTGAGTAAGCAGGGTTGCAGCCACGAGTGAGTCTTCCCTTGTTATTGTGTAGCCAGAATGCCGCAAAACTTCCATGCCTAAGCGAACTGTTGAGAGTACGTTTAAAGTTTCAGACGGCCTTTTCGTATTGATATTGATTTTTATCGAATTTTTTTGCGAAATTCAGAATTAAAAGATAGCCTGACCGTCAGGTTTGATTTAACATGGTGTTGCCCCAGCCTGTTTCCTCATTAAGGTTATGCCGGTAATGATACCTCAAAAGGAACCGGATATTGGAATAACATCTTCATTTATTAGGAAAACCAGATGAATCAAATTACACGCGAACAAATGCTGCAAGTATTCGAAAATCGCTGCTCCACCCGTTATTACGATCCCAACAAAAAAATCAGCCAAGAAGATTTTGCAGCGATTTTAGAATTTGCCCGCCTCTCGCCCAGCTCTGTCGGCTCCGAGCCATGGAAATTCTTGGTGATTCAAAACAAAGCCCTGCGTGAGAAAATCAAGCCTTTCAGCTGGGGGATGCAATTCCAACTGGACGACTGCAGCCATCTGGTGATTATCCTTGCCAAGAAAAATGCCCGTTACGATACCCCGTTCTTCCGCAGTGTTGCCGAACGCAGGGGCCTGCAAGGGGAGCAGCTGGAAAAAGCATTGGCAAGATACAAAAGCTTCCAAGAAACCGACATTAAAATTGCCGACGACCAACGCGCACTCTTCGACTGGAGCGGCAAGCAGACCTATATTGCTTTAGCGAATATGCTCACAGGCGCAGCGGCCATCGGCATTGATTCCTGCCCAATCGAAGGCTTCAACTACGACAAAATGAACGAAGTATTGGCAGCAGAAGGCCTGTTTGATGCCAACGAATGGGGCGTATCCGTAGCGGCAACATTCGGCTATCGCGCCAAAGAAATCACTAAAAAATCACGCAAACCGATTGATGAAATGGTGACTTGGGTCGAATAAGCAGTTTGTATTCTCAGGGCGACAAATACCGCCCTTTTACTTTTCTAAAAAGAAAAGCAAATTCCGTAACAACAAATACTTCTAAATTTAAAATCAGAAGGCCGTCTGAAACCATGTGTCAGAAATCCTAGATTTCATTTCACACCGCTTCAGACGGCCTGATTTAATACGCTTCTACTTAAAACGATACTTTCAAACTGCCGTAGAAGGCACGGCCATGCTCGTTGTAAGTTTGTGCGCCGGCAGTTGTGCGGTACAGTTTTTTGTCAAACAGATTGCTGATACCGCCACGGACGGCCACGCGTTTGTTCCAGTTGTAGCCTGCATTGATACCCCAAATGCCGTAAGAGCCGACTTGAGTTTGGCTGTGTTCGGAAGACAACGCTGCCACGCCTGCACGAGGATTACCTTTTTGCTCCAAATGGTTGACTGCTACGCTGCGCGGCTTGGTGCGACCGTAGTGGGTAAAGGTCAGGTTGGCATCAAAACGTTCGTTTGGTGTCCAAGAAAGCGTACTGTTGATGGTGTGTTTCGGCACCAAAGACAATGGATTGCCTTGATAATCTTCAGATTTGTGCATGTAAGTGAAGTTGTTGCTCCACTTGAGTGTGTCATGCAACGGAATCACCAAGTTGCCTTCGATACCCGAAATAGTCGCTTTCGGCGTATTTTCCCATTGCAGGAGCCAGTTGCCGATATTGCTGGTGGCAATAAGCTGGTCGCCGATCACAATTTTATTGCGGTACGCGTTGTGGAAATAAGTCGCAGAAGCCTGCCAGCCGTTTTTGTTGAACTCAAGGCCAATCTCTTTATTGATACTGGTTTCAGGTTTCAAATTGCTGTTGCCCATGTAGAAACAGCTGACATTATCCGGCGCATTGAGCGGACAGCCCTGACCGCGTGTGTACAGGATAAAGTCAGAACTAGCTTGATACAGATTTGGCGCTTTATACGCACGGGCAATACCGCCTTTAACCAACCAGTTTTCGCCGATTTGATGCGAGAAGTTCAAAGCCGGACTCCAATTGCTGCCGCTGGCGCTGTTGTGGTCGAAACGGATGGCCGGAATCAGATGGGTTTTGTCGGTCAACGAAATATTGTCTTCAACGTAAGCCGCCCAGTTGCGTTGCGAAGTTTTACCATTACGATGTTCCGACACGTCCGAGAAGATGTTCACAACCTTGCGTGGTGGCTTTCCAGGGCCACCGGGAATAGTATCTGTCAGACTTTGCGAGTTAGATGTAGGATCGTCCAATTTACTGTCAGTAAATTCCGCACCAACCGTCAATACATTATCGACTCCAAGTTTGAACGGAATATTCGCTTCGCTGCTGAAACGCAGGTTTTTCAGACGGCTTTGAACAAAATCCAAGCCTGTGTAGCTGCCTTCCGGACCGCCGGCCAAACCTTCGGGCAAGTGGCTGTTGACCGTGCGCTCATAACTGATCACGTTTTTGGTATCGCCCCATTCCCATGCGCCGTCATGCGTTAAGGAATAAGCAGAACGGTATAAACGGGCAGTTTCGGCTTTGCTGTCGGCCAAAGAATTAACCAAAGCAGAACGCGGATTGCTGTTTTGCGTATCGCCGTTGTAGATATTGCCCTGACGGCTGTAACTGCTGTCTAAAATCAGCGTTTGCGCTGGGCTGATTTTCCATTGCAGACGGCCTGCGATGTCTTTATTGCGTACGCCTTCGACACCGGCCGCGCTGTCATTACCGTGTCCGGCATTAATATCGGCAGCATCTGCATCGGTTTTATTCAGGTTGCCGTAAATGCGGAAGCCCAAAGTATCTTGAATGATTGGACCGCTCAAATTGAAGCCGATACGGCGGGTTGCGCCCTCTTTGCTGTCTTGCGGCTGATTGGCGTAAAGATTGACTTGGCCTTTAAATTCTTTAGACACTTTTTTGGTGACAATATTGACCACGCCGCCCATCGCGCCGGAGCCGTAACGTGTTGCCGCCGGACCGCGCAAGACGGTAATGGATTCAATCTCTTCAACCGGCACCCAGTTGCTGTCGCCACGCGTATTGCGTTCACCGCGCATACTGATACGCTCGGATTGGCGCGAGTTTACAGGCTTGCCGTCAATCAGAATTAATGTATTTTCAGGGCCCATACCGCGCAAGTCGATTTGGCGTTTGTTGCCACGCTGACCTGTTGCCGTATTGCCGGTCAGGTTGACACCCGGCATGGTGCGGACAAATTCGGAAATATCATTGGCTACAGGGCGTTTATCGATGTCGTCTTTAGAAATACGCGATACGCCCAGCGACTGTTGCAACTGCTTCTCGGCAGTAACGTAAACGGTATCGACTTCAGCCTGTTCAACTGCTTTCTCTTCAGCTGCGTGTGAGAATGCACTAATTAACGCCAAAGGCAAAATGGCGAGTGTGAATGTTTTCATTGCATCGTTTCTCTTTAACTTTGTTTGTTAAAAATCAAAATAAAAATTATTCGAGATTTTAAATAAACTTAACAGAGTTTTCAATGCAATTAAGAGTGATTTACAATTATTCGTTAAATTAAGCCAATAAAAATAACCAAATGCCTAATAATTAAAAAGGCCGTCTGAACCGGCATGAAAGGGAATCTGAGATTTCCATCATACCGTTCAGACGGCCTTATTCAATTTTTAATTATTTGCCTGCTGCTTTTTGCAAAAGGGCATACAATTCGTCTTTGAGTTTGAGTTTGGCTTTTTTCAGCTCTTCAATCTCTTCGGCACCGCTGGTAACAGGGTTGTTAACCAAACCGGTAATTTTATCGTCCAGCTCATTGTGCTCGTCAAACAAACGGGCAAAGTGTGCATCTTCTTGTTTCAGTTTAGAAATCAAATCGCGATATTCTGGAAACATTTTGTTTTCCTCTCTTGTTAATTAAATAAAAAAGTACTGCTGCCAAAAACTAGGACGAATTAATCTTTAGCTTCATTATAACAAACACGGGCGTTTTATCCAGTCTTTTTTAAGCCGAAACTGTTTTATGTCAAAATTAATAATATCACCATTAGCCATCGTCCCAATGGAAAGAAACAGGTTTCTAGACGGTTTGCCGACTTGGGCATACAATCGGGCTTATGCGTTTACACAATGGCCGAACCACCCTATTCCGTCACATCAACGGCATGGACGGACAATTTATCCTGCTTGAAAACCATCCTTCATGGATGCCGGTCAATGATGCCGATTTCAACCATGCTGCCCCCTTGCCCGACGGTTTGGCCGTGCACGAAGAATCATTTTATCCATTTGAAAAAATAGATACCGCCGAATCGGCAGACAATATCAAAATCTTCAGCGAAGAAGCCCTACGGCTGGAGAAAGAACGATTAAATGCAGTAGCCTTGGTAGAACTGGCAAAAAATCTTAAAGCCGCCCAAGCCGAATCCGATTTGGTCGCACTTCTGGAAAAAATGGATTTTCATTTAAAACAAGATGATATTTTCAAATAAACCCTTCAATCTCAGGCCGTCTGAAACCAAACACCCGACACAATTGTTGACAATGCAAGAAAAATAGTTCATCTTGAACCAATCCGCAGCACTCCATCCCATATTTTCAGCCCATCACAAAGGAATCGAGAACATGTTTTCAAAAAGCGTTACCCTCGCACAATATGACCCCGATTTGGCAGCAGCCATCGCCCAAGAAGACAAGCGCCAGCAAGACCACGTCGAGCTGATCGCCTCTGAAAACTACGTCAGCTGTGCCGTTATGGAAGCCCAAGGTTCGCAATTGACCAACAAATATGCTGAAGGCTATCCTGGCAAACGCTACTACGGTGGCTGTGAATACGTTGATATTGTTGAACAATTAGCAATTGACCGCGTAAAAGAACTGTTTGGCGCCGCTTATGCCAACGTTCAACCGCACTCCGGCTCGCAAGCCAACCAAGCCGTGTACGCTTCTGTTTTAAAACCAGGCGACACCATTTTGGGCATGTCTCTGGCACACGGCGGCCACTTGACCCACGGCGCAAGCGTTAACATCTCCGGCAAACTCTACAACGCCATTACATATGGTTTGGATGAAAACGAAGTTCTCGATTATGCCGAAGTAGAACGCTTGGCTCTCGAACACAAACCTAAAATGATTGTGGCCGGTGCATCTGCCTACGCGTTGCAAATCGACTGGGCAAAATTCCGCGAAATCGCCGATAAAGTCGGTGCATACCTCTTTGTCGACATGGCGCACTATGCCGGTCTGATTGCCGGCGGCGAATATCCTAACCCGGTACCATTCTGCGACTTCGTGACCACCACTACCCATAAAACCCTGCGCGGTCCTCGCGGCGGTGTAATTTTGTGCCGTGACAATACCCACGAAAAAGCGCTGAACTCTGCCATCTTCCCAAGCCTGCAAGGCGGTCCGCTGATGCACGTTATCGCTGCCAAAGCCGTAGCGTTTAAAGAAGCGTTGCAACCTGAGTTCAAAGAATACGCAAAACAAGTGAAAATCAATGCTGCCGCCATGGCGGAAGAGTTGGTTAAACGCGGTTTACGCATCGTTTCCGGCCGTACCGAAAGCCACGTTTTCCTCGTTGACCTGCAACCGATGAAAATCACCGGCAAAGCCGCCGAAGCCGCTTTGGGCAAGGCTCACATTACCGTCAACAAAAACGCCATCCCGAATGATCCGGAAAAACCATTCGTGACTTCCGGCATCCGCATCGGCTCCGCCGCCATGACCACACGCGGCTTTAACGAAGCCGACGCGCGCGTATTGGCAAACTTGGTTGCCGACGTATTGGCCAATCCTGAAGACGAAGCCAACCTCGCCAAAGTCCGCGAACAAGTGACTGCTTTGTGCAATAAATATCCGGTTTACGGCGCATAAGCATTTCCGACTTGGATAAAATATTAGGCCGTCTGAATGTTCAGACGGCCTTTTTTATTTCAACTTTTCTTTTAAATTTCAAAACTGTTTGTTTCGCTGACTTTGCGTATCATGCCTGCCGCGACAGTATGGTTGGTGGCTTCGTCAATTAAAATAAACGCGCCTTGGGCATGGTTGTCTTCATATGCGGCAGCGGCAAGCGGCTGCTGGGTTTTGAAGCTGACACTGCCGATGTCATTGAGCTTGAGCGTTTCGGCAGATTCGACGCGGCTGAGGGTGTTCACGTCCCAAACATAGGCAATTTCGCTGATTTTTACGGGCGTGGTTTGGGTAGTGTGCTTCAGCAAATATTTGCGGCGCAGATTGAGCGGAATATCGTCAAACCAGCAAAGTGCGGCTTGAAATTGTTGTTCGGGAACAATGCCGCTGTCGGCTGAAACAATGCTGTTGCCGCGTGAAATATCGATGTCCGTATCCAAAACGACAGTCAACACTTCCCCTGCCTCGGCAGATTCGGTTTTACCGTTTGCATTATAGATTTCGGCAACTTTGGCAACATGGCCGCTGGGCAAAACTTTAACTTCATCACCCACTTTCAGACGGCCTGCTTCCAATCTGCCTTGATAGCCGCGGAAGTCGTCGCTGCTGCTGCCGTCTTGGCGCGCCACGCGTTGTACGGGAAAGTGCGCGGCTTGGTCGGCGGCATTTTGACGGTTGACAGGCAGGCTTTCAAGCAAAGGCAAAAGCGGCAAACCTTGATACCACGGGGTTTGGCTACTGGCATTGACGATATTGTCGCCTTTTAAGGCGCTGATGGGCAGGAAGTGGATTTGTGCTTTGAGGCCGATTTGTTCCGCCAGCTTGCGGTAGGCCTCGATAATGGCTTGATATTTGACTTCGTCAAAGTTGAGCAGGTCGAGTTTGTTGACGGCGACAATGATGTTGGGGCAGCCCAAGAGTTTCAGAATCGCGCTGTGGCGTTTGGTTTGCGGCAGGAGGACAGGTTCGCCGCCTGAAAAATCGACGCGTGTGGCATCGACCAAAATAATGGCGGCATCGGCAGTCGATGCGCCGGTAACCATATTACGCGTGTATTGTTCATGTCCCGGCGTATCGGCAATGATGAATTTGCGTTTGGGCGTGGCGAAATAACGGTAGGCCACGTCAATGGTAATGCCTTGTTCGCGCTCGGCGGCAAGGCCGTCTGTCAAACTGGCGAAGTCGGGCGTTTCGCCGTTTTCGGCAGCGCGGTTGAGCTTGTCAATCTGGTCGGTCAATAAGGTTTTGCTGTCGTAGAGCAGGCGGCCGATGAGGGTGGATTTGCCGTCATCGACACTGCCGGCGGTAATGAAGCGTAAAAGCGGAGCGGAAGCTGCAGTCATGATTCTTTCCCATTTCTCGTGATTTCTCAAACTGACCGCTACTTTAAACAGGCCGTCTGAAAATGGGAAAGAATGTTTGGTTGTTAAAAAAGCTGTTTTCGTTATATCGCAAATCTATGGGATGTTGCCTCACGCCATCTGTTTTCCCCGGGTCGCCAACCAACACACAATCGACCCTAAGCACACCATTCCCGCTCCCTGCCAAAACGTCATGGACAAAGGCGCGCTAATCACAAATGATGACACCACCGCAGACAACACTGGAATGAAATAAGATGCACCAGCCAATACGGTCAGGTTGCCACGCGAAATACCGATATTCCATACTGCATAGCCCAAACCCATGCAAGCTGCGGCAGCAACGGCATAGCCGAGCGATACAGTATCAAAATTCAACGTATTCGCGCCGCTGAGAAAGTATTCGATCCACAACAGTATCGACACCAGCGCAAAGAAAAAGCCGACGCTACTGCCTTCTGCTTTTACCCGTGCCGTCAGCGTACAATATGCCGCCCAAAACACTGCGTCCACAAATGCCATGATATAGCCGCCGGGATTGGTGCGGACATTGTGGTAAATACCGGAAACCGACAAGCCGACATCGCCGCCCAGTACGGTGGCGATTCCAAAAAACGACAGCACAAAGCCGATGACTATCCACCATTTTGACGGCTGTTTGTTGAAATATACCGCCCCGACGATGGTAAACGTCGGCCACAAATAATTGACCATGCCGATTTCCACCGCCTGTCTTGCGTTTTGCGCAAAACCGACCGAGAGCGACAAACATAGTTCGCAGCCGACAAAAAACACGCTCGCCCAAAACAGATAACTGCGGTTGTAATTGCGCAGATGCGGCCGACCGAAAATCAGCCAAATCAATACGGTGGACAAGGTATACATCATTGCCGCGCCGCCCACTGCCCCCATATGCAGGCTCAAAGAGCGTATCAGAGAAATGACAAAGCTCCACAAGGCAACGGCAAGCAGCCCGATGGCAGTGGCTTGTTTGGATGAAATATTTTGAGATAAGAAATGAATCATGGCGTATGTGTTGAAGATGGTTTTATTAGGTTTATCGTAGTTTGAATATATCGTTTCTACATTAATTATTTTAACGGTTTCAAGGCTGTCTGGAAACGATTGTTTCAGACGGCCTTCTATTTGCAATTAGTCCTAAACATGACTATAATCCGCATCCAATTAGTCAATATAGAGACCAATTTATGAATCAGCTCGACCAACTCGGTATGCGTATCAGCCGCATAGACAGCGCATTCGACCAATGGATTAAACAGCAAAACACCAACTACAACACTTTAGCCGTTCTCTACACTTTGGCTACCGAAGGCAGCCGCACTCAAAAATACATAGGCGAAGAATGGAGCCTGCCCAAGCAAACCGTTTCCGGCACATGCAAAACACTGGCGGAAAAAGGCTTGCTGACATTTCACGAAAGCGAACAAGACAAACGCGAACACTTGTTGTCGCTGACCGAACAGGGCAAAGAATACGCCGCACCATTGGTGCAAAACATGCAGGAATTCAGCAAACGAATTTTTACCGCCTTCGGTGAAAAACGTGCAGCCCGACTGTTTGCCGATTTGGACGCGTTGGCCGAATTAATGGCGCAAACCCTCAATACTAAATAAGGAGGGCAATCATGTGGAAAATGTTGAAACACATCGGTCAAACCCATCGCCGCAAACTCATCACAACCTTCTCTCTCGTCGGCTTGGATAATCTGCTCTTGCTGGTTTATCCCGTGTTTGGCGGCTGGGCGATTAATGCCGTTATGGAAGGCAAAGTCTGGCAGGCAATGTTGTATGGTGTGGTGGTTTTATTAATGTGGATAATCGGTGCCGCCCGCCGAGCAGCCGATACGCGTACGTTTACCCAAATCTATACCGAAATCGCCGTCCCGGTCGTTTTGGAACAGCGCAAACGAGAAGTACCGCATTCCGCCATTACCGCACGCGTTGCCCTATCGCGTGAGTTTGTCAGTTTTTTTGAAGAACACCTGCCCATCGCTGCTACTTCGCTGGTCTCCATCTTCGGTGCATGTATGATGTTGCTGATATTGGAATTTTGGGTGGGCGTATTGGCTGTCGCGATACTTGCCCTGTTTTTATGGTTGCTGCCGCGTTTTGCCGCCATCAGCGAAAACCTATATTTCCGTTTAAACAACCGGCTTGAACGCGACAACCACCTTATCCGCGACGGCAACGAGCATCAGCTCTACCGCCACTATGGCTGGGTTGCCAAACTACGCGTGCTGATTTCCAACCGTGAAGCCTTAGGCTATCTCAGTATCGGCATGGCGATGAGCGTATTGTTCGGCTTCGCCTTTATACACATGACGCTTAAAGGCTATGGCAGCGCCGGCCATATCTATTCCGTCAGCACTTATTTATGGATGTTTGCAATGAGCTTGGACGATGTACCGCGCTTGGTCGAACAATACTCCAATCTAAAAGACATCGGACAACGTGTTGAACTCTCGGAAGAAAACAATCTTTCCAAGGCCGTCTGAAACCTTAACACACTATCAGAACATATTATGAGTTGGTTTTATTTAATCTTAGCCGGTATGCTGGAAATCGGCTGGCCATTGGGCTTGAAATTGGCACAACAGGAAGGCTACCGCTGGCATGGCTTTGCCGCCGCGCTTGCCTGCATTGCCGGTAGCGGATACTTCCTTTACCTTGCCCAAAAAAGTATTCCAATGGGCACGGCCTACGCCGTCTGGACAGGCATAGGCGCGGCAGGAGCGTTTTTAGTGGGCGTTGTATTTTTCAACGATGCCGCCAACTTCGGCCGATGGCTCGGCGCCTTTCTCATCATCTCCGGCGTCGTAGTGATGAAACTCTCCAGCGGAAACTGAAAATCTCGTTTCTATCCAATCCAAGGCCGTCTGAATGAGCATGTTCAGACGGCCTAATACCTTCCCGAATATAACGAAATCATCTTAAATTAAAACCAAGCATTCTTTCCTTTTTTCAGACGGCCTGTTTAAAGTGGCGATTGTCCATTATTCAAACAATCGGTTATAGCCGTCCAACAAAGGAATCCAAATGAGCCAAGCCAATCCGCTTCCACCCGAACTCTCCACCCAACTCTCCACCCTATCTCCCACTCAACTTGCCTGGCTCTCCGGCTATTGCTGGGCGCAAAGCCAAGGCGCATCCGGTGCAGCAGCCGAACCATCTGCCCTGCAAACGGCTACCTCGACAGTCAGCCGCCGCGTATTAGTCCTCTCCGCCTCCCAAACCGGCAATGCCCGCAGCGTTGCCGAATCCCTACACGCCAAACTTCAAGCCGCAGGCGTAGAAGCCCGCCTCAGCAGCGCAGGAGATTTCAAAAGCAAAACCCTGCCCGACGAAGACATCGTGCTTTTAGTTACCTCCACCCAAGGCGAAGGCGAACCGCCCGAAGAAGCCCTGCCCCTGTACAAATTCATCTACGGCAAAAAGAAACCTGATCTCAGCAAACTGACCTTTGCCGTCTTAGGTCTTGGCGACTCCTCCTATCCCAACTTCTGCCAAGCAGGCAAAGACTTTGATGCCAAATTTGCCGAACTGGGCGCAGGCCGTCTGAACGACTTGGGCATTTGCGACTTAGAATTCCAAGCCGATGCCGACGCATGGATTGCCGCCGTCGTACCCAAAGTGGCCGAATTAACCGCCCAAGCAGCAAGCCCAAGTACAAGCGCTGTACCAAACGGCTCAGCAGCACCAAGCAGCGGCACCGTGTACACCAAAGAAAACCCCTACACAGCCACCCTATCCGTGCGCCAAAAAATCACCTCACGCGACGCGGAAAAAGACGTCGAACACATCGAAATAGACCTCAGCGGTTCGGGTCTGCATTATCAGGCAGGCGATGCGCTCGGCGTATGTCCGCTGAATGCCGCCGACCTCGTTCAAGAAATCCTCGACCTCAACCAACTGACCGGCAGCGAAACCGTCCAACTTTCAGACGGCCGCGAAACCGACATCCGCACCGCCCTGACCGAATCCGCAGACATCACCCAAAACACACCGGCATTCGTCCAACAATACGCCGAATTAACAAACAACGAAGAACTCAAAACCATAGCCGCAGATAAAGCCCAACTAGACGCTTATCTCGCCGCCACACCGCCCGTCGGCGTATTTGCCGCCCATCCACACCCACTGGACGCACAAACCCTATACAGCCTATTCCGCCCACAAACCCCGCGCCTTTACTCCATCGCCTCCGCACAAGACGAAGTCGGTGAAGAAGTCCACCTTACCGTAGGCGTGGTCCGTTTCGACCACCACGACCACACCTACACCGGCGCAGCATCCGGCTACTTGGGCGAACGCCTCGAAGAAGGCAGCGAAGTCCGTGTCTTTGTCGAACCTAACCCCAACTTCCGCCTGCCTCAAAACGGCGACACCCCCATCATCATGATCGGCGCAGGCACAGGTGTCGCCCCCTTCCGCTCCTTTATGCAACAACGTGCCGCCAATGGCGACAGCGGCAAAAACTGGCTCTTCTTCGGCAACCAACGCCTGGCCGATGACTTCCTCTACCAACTCGAATGGAGCGAATGGCGTAAAGACGGCCTCCTCACCCGCGCCGACCTCGCATGGAGCCGCCAAGGCGAACACAAAGTCTACGTCCAACACAAAATCGCCGAATGCGCCGCCGAAGTTTGGAACTGGCTGCAACAAGGCGCACACATCTACGTCTGTGGCGACGCCGCACGCATGGCGCGTGATGTCGAAAACGCCCTGATCGAAGTCATCGAAACCCAAGGCAAACTCAGCCGCGACGAAGCCGAGGACTACCTCAACGACCTGCGCGAAGACAAACGCTACCAACGCGACGTTTATTGATTGGATAAACAAAAAATAAAGGCCGTCTGAAAGCTGAATTTCAGACGGCTTTTTTTAAAGAGCCAGCTCGGATTGTTATCAATTCACCCGGTTTTGCATTATAATTGTGCAAATTTGACTCACTCGAAAGAAAATAAATTGGAAGGATTACAACAACTTGTAGATTTATTAGTGGGTTTTGTCGATTGGATATTGAAATTACTGGCATTCTTGTTTTAAACTACGTTTCATTCTTTTATACATTAAAGACGTATTTTCATCATGCAAACCGCGCAACGCTCTGCTACTTTCTTCTATTGGTACCACACAAACGTGCGGTACTTTTTTGCGCTTGTCTGAAACAGACCAAATTGAAAATACGCAAATTAGAGCCGCCTCACTTGAGCGGCTTTTTTTATACCCACCATGGCCGCTTAAATCCACCCATTTTTAAGAAATAAGGAATACAGCCATGACCGCTTCAACTAAAATCCACAGCCAAACCCAAATGTTACACACCTGCCGCATGGTCGTTGACAGCAACAGCCACCACAGCATGCTCAACATGCACACTTTGCCAGATTCGCCTGACAGCCTCATCAGCGAAGCCCTGATTCCGCAAGTGCGCACCATCGCGACTTTAATTGCCGCAGAACGCCACGACTTCACTCAAAGCAGCCCCAACGTTTTTACTGATGAAGCGGATTTCTTCGCAGCGCGTATTTTGGTTTTGGGCGTACGCCGTTTCCATTTGGATATTACCCTGCTGCCTATGCTCAAAACCGCCAACAAACGCGCCGAAGCTTTCGCCAAACGCCATCATATGCCCTTCTCTCCCGCTGAAATGCAAATGTCCCTGCACACCCGCCGCCCTGCCAACCTGCTGATTATCGAAACCGAACACGAAATGCCTGCACTGGGCAATCTGGCTGCCAACAGCCGTGCATTTGCAGCGCAACTTTCCAATATTATTTTGTAAAACCACTTGAAAAACAGGGAAATGGTTTAATATTAGGCAAACACACTCCGCCGAAATCTCGGCAAAGACAAACCTATCTCAGGAAAAACAATGAAAAAACTGATTGCCTTAGCCGCCCTTTCCACTTTTGCCCTCGCTGCCTGCAAAGACAATACCCAAGCGCAGCTTGAGCAGCAACAAAAACAAATCGAAGCATTGCAACAACAGTTGGCACAACAAAACGGCCAACAAGAAGACAATACGGTTTACCAGCTCACCCCTGAAGCCGTGAAAGACACCATTCCTGCCGAAGCACAAGCCAACGGCAACAACGGCCAACCGGTAACCGGTACAGACGGCCAACAATACATCTACGACCAATCCACCGGCAGCTGGCTGCTGCAAAGTTTGGTGGGTACTGCAGCCGGTGCATTTATCGGCAACGCATTGGCCAACAAATTCACACAAGCGCGCAATCAAAACAGCCCGATTGCCCGTCAAGCCCGTGCCAACTATTATCAAACCGCACGTCCAAACGGACGCACCAGCCAACAGCTGAATACGCGCACCCTGCGTGCCCAACAGCAAAATGCGCAACAACAAAACGCTCAACAGCAACAGCGTTACCGCGAAACCGCGCGTCAGCCTTCCAACTACCGCCGCCCAAGCATGGGTCGGGGCTTTGGTCGCCGTCGCTGATTCGGTTTATATTCCATCTTTCGTGCTGAAGCACACACCTTACGCATGGATTTTAGGTTTCATGCAGGCTACAGTTTGTTTGAGAATATGCTTTTTGTATTTCTTTACACTTTTTTTGATATTCAGGGTGAGCTATTAAGAAATCAGATATTGCAATATTAAAGTAATGATATGCTAAATTAATAGGTATAATTAATTCTTCAGGATTGAAATCATCTCCAACTGAAAAATAAATAGAAGGAGCTTTATCAATATACTCAAATCCATTTACCTCTTCATAATCTCCAATCCATCTGGTAGCATCTATTTTTTCATATTGAGCACCTATTACTCCAAAATGTCCGGTAGTTGTAATATTTTTAAAACACTCTAAAAGCGTATCTTTAGTTTCAAATTGGTAAATTGTTTCAAAAAAAATCGAAATAACAAAATGGTTGTTATTTATAGATTTTTTCTTTAAGTTTAGAAAAATATTATTTTTCATAATTTTTCCTTTAAATTATTCTGGGTGAATGTTTGTAATTCTTCCTGTATTTACATCAAAATATGATCTAAATTTGATTCCGTCAAAGGTTTCTGAGAATTGAATGACATTTTTTCTTTCCGATATTGATTTAGTTCTTTCATTTTGAGCAATTTTAGAGGCTTTTGAATATCCTTGTGAAGCAGCTTTTTGAGCCATTTGAAGTATTTTATCATCAGAAAATTTTTTAGGATCATAAACAGTTTTTATACTTGAAATTTCCTTAAATCCACCATCAGGTTTACCTGTCCTGTCTAGTGTAGGAATCTCATATTTAATTCGGGTAATGCCTTCAATATCAGTTTGGGTTTCAGATTTTACGCGTCCTCCTCGTGAATTTAGTTCTGCCATAAAATTGGTGCGGTTATGGGCTCCTTTAATGCCCTGTTTTTGACTAAAACCATCAGCATTTGCCAGATGTCTTTTTAGGTTTGTATCGAAACTGATGCCTTCCGGGTATTTGACATTAGTAATAGGTGTATTTTGTTTTACAAACCCTCTTGGTATTGGAATGAATCTAGGATTAACTCCTGGATATAAACGCTCCAAATATAAAAGGCCGTCTGAAAATCAGATTTTCAGACGGCCTTTGGTTTTCTCTATTTTCTTATTGCAGACTTGTGGGTCTGTCTGTATGCGTTATGCCCAGAAATCGCGAGGTGCGTCCAATACGGGCTTGACGATGCCGGTACGGATGGCAAAATCGCCAAAACCTTCATCATCCAAACGGTTTTGAGACCAATCTGCTACCCAGCCTTCGACAATTTCAAGGATTTCAGATTCGGTGATGTTTTCTTTAAACAGGCGCGGAATGCGCGTGCCTTCGCGATTGCCACCTGCGTAAAGGTTGTAGCGGCCGACCGCTTTGCCGACCAAACCGATTTCCGCCAGCATGGCGCGACCGCAACCATTCGGGCAACCGGTTACGCGCAAAACGATGTATTCGTCTTCCAAGCCATATTTGGCGAACATTTCGTCGATTTTATCGGAGAATGTCGGCAGGAAACGTTCGGCCTCCGCCATCGCCAGCGGGCAAGTCGGCAAGGCAACGCAGGCCATCGAGTTCTCACGCTGGATGGTAATCGATTTGCTGATTAATCCATGTTCTTTGGCGATTTTATCAATCGTATCTTTTAATTCCGGCGGTACATTGGCAACCACCAGATTTTGATTGGCAGTCAGACGGAAGTCGCCGCGATGAATTTTGGCAATTTCACGCACGCCAGTTTTTAAAGGTCTGCCGGGATAATCAAGCAGACGGCCGTTTTCAATAAACAAAGTCAAATGCCAGTTGCCTTCATGCCCTTGTACCCAGCCGATATGGTCGCCGCGATGGGTGAATTCATAAGGGCGGATGGGTTCAAACTTAATGCCCATGCGCCTTTCGACTTCTTCTTTGAATACATCCACGCCGACACGTTGCAGCGTATAGCGTGTACGCGCTGCTTTGCGGTCGCTGCGGTTGCCCCAGTCGCGCTGGGTGCTGACGACAGCTTCGGCAGCGTTAAGGGTGTATTCGAGCGGAACGAAACCAAATTCGTAAGAAGTGTTCGGATAGGTTTTGGTATTACCGTGTTCGCTGGATAAACCGCCGCCAACCAATACATTGAAGCCCACCAACTTGCCGTTTTCTGCAATCGCCACGAAACCCAAGTCGTTGGAATGAATGTCCACATCGTTATCGGGCGGAATCACGACGGCAGTTTTGAATTTGCGCGGCAAATAGGTTTTACCCAAAATCGGCTCGACCTCATCGGCAATTTCTTTATTGCGCGGCTCGGTCGGCTCGGTCGTGAACACTTTTTCACCGTCCAGCCACACATCGGCATATGCCATCGTGCGCGGCAGAAGGTGCATACTGATGCGCGCCGCCCATTCGTAGGCTTCTTGGTGCAAAGTACTTTGTACAGGATTGCTGGTGCACAACACATTACGGTTGACATCGCTGGCTGTGGCAATGGAATCCAAACCAAGTTTGTGCAATGCCTGATGTGCCTGTTTTAAATCGGTTTTCAGAATGCCGTGGTATTGAAAGGTTTGACGGTTGGTCAGGCGGATGGAGCCGTAAATCGTATTTTCACCGGCAAATTTGTCGATACCCAGCCACTGCTTCGGCGTAATGATGCCGCCGGGCAAACGGCAACGCAACATCATGTTTTTTAAAGGCTCAAGTTTTTGTTCGGTACGCTCGGCACGAATATCGCGGTTGTCCTGTTCGTACATGCCGTGGAAGCGGATAAGCTGAAAGTTGTCGGCAGTAAAGCCGCCGGTAAAGTCGTCTTTCAACTCCTCCTTAATCGTACCATGCAGATAATCGCTGCGCTCTTTCAAGGCCTCGTTGCCGGACAAAGGCGTCTCAGGCAGCTTGGCTCGTGGGTCGGTTGTGGTAGCAGTCATTGAAGCACTCCTTATTTTTGATATAGGCGTTACTTTAATGAGGCCGTCTGAAAATGAGAAAGAATGGTTTGTTTGTTTTAAAGACGATTTTGTTATATTGGTTTGAAACATAAAAAGGCCGTCTGAACTTTGCTTTCAGACGGCCTTGATATTGGACGGGACAAACCGATTAGGCTTGTTTGTTCCAACGTTCGATAGATTCTTTGATGACTTGTTTCGCTTCTTCTACATCGCCCCAAGATTCAACTTTGGTAGTACCTGCTTTTTTCAGGTCTTTGTAGTGGTTGAAGTGGAACTCGATTTGTTTGATCAGTTGTTGCGGCAAATCGGCCAAAGTTTTGTAGGCGTTGCCGTTGTTGCGGTCGTCGGCTGGAACGCAGACGATTTTGTCGTCCACTTCGCCGTCGTCAACGAATTTCATCACGCCGATAACGCGTGCTTCCAGGAAAATACCGGTTGCCAAAGGCTGCTCGGTAACCAGCAATACGTCCAATTCGTCGCCGTCTTCGTCCAAAGTTTGCGGAATGAAGCCGTAGTTGGTCGGTTTGGCGAAAATTGCCGGTTCAACGCGGTCGAGTTGGAAAGCGGCCAGTTTGCGGTTCCACTCGATTTTGTGGTTGCTGCCCGCTGGAATTTCGTTGACAACGTTGATGATGCCGCCGTCCACGTCGCCCGGGGTCAGGATTTTGTTGAAGTCTGCCATGATGGTTTCCTTTGATTTTAAAGAGAGTCAAACGGCGAAAGTATAGCAAACCCAAGGCCGTCTGAAAATGTGAAACTGTCGTATTCAGACGGCCTTTTTGGCATTCAGCCTTTTGACCAATTCTAAAATTGCGCGTTTATTGGAAGGGGAAAACACTTTTTCCGCTGCTTCTTCCGCACCAAACCAGCCGTAGGCAACGTGTTCGTCCGGTTGTAACATGATGGGCGTATCGCGCGGAATTTGGGCGGAGAAGATGTGTTCGCGGTTTTCAAAAACTCCTTTGGGATAGCGATGGCGCCAGTGATGATAGATTTCATAAACGGTGCTGTCGTGCCAGTTTTCCAGCTGGCCGTCTGCAAGGCGGATACCGGTTTCTTCCCACACTTCGCGCCATGCGGTTTCTTCGATGCGCTCGCCCTCTTCCAAGCTGCCGGTAACCGACTGCCAAAAACCTTGCGGCGCCGTACGTTCAATCAGCAGGATATTGCCGTCTTTATCATGCAAAACGACCAAAGCGGAAACGGGATATTTCAAAGGCTTACCGCTCATGACTTGTCCTTGCCGGATTGATTTGGGAGGCTGATTTTTTGTAGTAAGTAAGCCAAAAGGTTTTCCATGTATCACTCAAAAATGGGAAATTGATATTCAGACGGCCTTTGCCGTAAATCCGCAAAGGCCGTCTGAAATTATACCTGATTTAATTGCGCCAGTTTCCGAGACACCAGCTCTGCCGCTTCTTCCGGCGACTTGGCCTTCAACCCTGCTTCGCCAAAATACGAAATTTTAGGCAAATCACACAAAAACTTATCTACGTCTTGCGCCGTCAAAAAGCGGCCGTGCAAATCAAATCCGACATTTAAAGCACGCCCTTTGATTTCCGCCACCCTGTCATGCAAATGGCCGTATAAGTGATACCAACCCTGATAGCAGCCGTCCCATTCCTGAATCGGATAGTGAAAGAGAACCAGCGTATTCTTAATTTCCGGCGATTTGAGTTTCAAATACGACCGTATGGACGACAGCAGCGGATGACCGTCATGCTTGGTCTGGCTGCGGAAAAAATCGGCATGCTGCCGAATCACATGATCATGATTGCCGTAAATCAAGTGATGTTGCCCGTTCAAACGCGACAAAACGCGCTCTATCTGCTTATGGTCTTGGGCAAAGGAAAAATCGCCCAAGTTGTACACCGTATCTTCAGGCGTAACGGTTTCATTCCATGTCCGGATTAAAAATTCATCCATCTGCTCCACGTTATCGAACGGTCGAAATTGCGGGCAGAATTTGGCGATGTTTTTATGTGAGAAATGTAGGTCTGATGTGAAGTAGATTTTGCTCATGCCATGCTTTCTGCGTTGCAAGCTTGAATCGTATCACGCGCGGGCGTATGCTGAATAATGTTTATTGTATGCTTCAAGGAGTTTTTATGCGTTTGGTTATTGCCGCGCCGGCCAACGGCGCAATATTGAAAGACGCGCTCAAAGCGCATCTGCAAAACGACACGCGCGTCAGCAGCTTGGTCGATTTATCCTCGCCTGAAGGAACCTATCCGCAACTCTCGTTTGCCGCGGCCGAAGAAGTCGCGGCAGGACGCGCCGACCGTGCGCTGTTGATTTGCGGTACCGGCGTGGGCACGGCAATCGCCGCCAATAAAGTGCGCGGCATACGGGCGGCAACGGCGCACGATTTACTCACGCTCCGCGGCTCTGTGGAAAACTATGATGCGCAGGTTTTATGTATGGGGCAAAACGTCATTGCCGCTCCGGCCGCTTGGGCATTGGTCGATATCTGGTTGGATTTGCGCCACGACACAAGCAGCGGCTATGCACCTAAGGTTGGCGAAATCGAAGCGTATGAGCGCGGAAAATAAATACGCATTGCTCCATATATTTTCAGACGGCCTTACAACTGCTTCAAAAACGCCTGAATGAACGCGATTTTATCCAATTCCGGCATAGCATTGAACGCTTCCTGATGCTCGTGGATGTAGTCGATTAAGGGGTAAAACTCTTCATCGACGTGGCGTTTGTCGAGTTTGCGGTCGATATTGCCCTCGTTGCTTCGTCCTAAAAACTTGGAAATCAGGTAATACGGCGATTTGAGTTTGAACAGCATTTCGCCATTTTGGGCATCAAATACCATAAAGCCTTCGTGTTCCACATTTTTCAGACGGCCTTTCAGCTCGCCGAACGTGATGTTTTTCAGCATTTCAGGACGGCGAACGCCGTATTGTTTGCCGATTTCGTCCAATTCCGCTTCAGTAAACTGACGGCCTGTCGCTACATCGATGCAGCCGATTAAGGTTTCCCCCAACTCTTCGCGGATGATGTGTACGTCTTTCGCGTCTGTGATTTCAAACAAAAAAGTATGGTTCGGATATGCACGGAACAAGGTTTCGTATTGCGCGCAGTGTGCAGCGGTCATGTCGGCAAACGCGCTATCAAGCGAGCCGGTGGTCGAATACAGCACTTTGCCGTCAAACGCCGCGCCGTGGGACGGATGGTCGTCTGAAAGCGAGACGAAAGTGCAGCAACCAAGGAAGCCGTTTACTTTTACCACCGCATTCACCAATTGCTCGTCGCCGAAGCGGATTGGATAACGGCTGCCTTTGGCAATACGTTCCGAATAATTGAACACTTTTTTAAACGGGCGCACGATGATTCGATTATGCGCGTCGATAATCAAACCGCGCATTTCCAGCAAAGCATCATCAAAGCGGTTGTTATAGAACACGCTGCGTGCGTATTTCAACACGCGCAATTCAGGATAACGCTTGGATGCTTTGGCAGTAAAGTTACGGCTGCCGTGTTGCAGATAATGATCGGTCACAAAGGTTTGCTGCGCCTCATCAAACAGCAGCGGCTTATGCTCGATAGCCTGCATCTGTTTGATTTTTTCTAACTGCTCTGTATTTGCCGGCTGCACAGCCTCGATATGGATTTCGTTTGCCACACGGTTTTGGTTCAGCTTGATATACGCCGCCAACACATCATGCTCTTTCACGCCGTGCAGATTGGGATAGAAATTGTGCAGTCGATAAATTTCTGTTTCAAAACCGCTTTTCTCCGCCTGATCCAATAAATGACGGCAACGCGAAGCTTTTTGGTTGGTATTGGAATTAATGATCAAAATATTTCGATTCGGATTTTGGCGTCCAAGTCTCAAAGTTTCAGTCATCAAAGCATTACCACGTTTTTGCGCCTTATCCACCGCTTCTCCCGACCAACGATATTCACCGTATTCATCGGTAATGAACAAATCATTTTCAATACGGACAACTTCCGCATCCGGATACTGCGCTTTAAATTCAGCGGCTTTTTGTTCGGCAAACGTCGATTTTCCCGAACCTTGATGACCGCGGATTAAGATAAATTTTTGCATTTTGTTTCCTTATTCTTTTACTCAGCTTGTCCTGAATAAATAGGCCGTCTGAAAAATATTTCCACCCTTTTTTCAGACGGCCTTAGCTTCAATTCACAACTGCCAACGGCGTTTTCTCAATCTCTTCTACCCAGAAATCTGTACCCATACCTCGTTCGGCAAAGGAACCAATCAGGGAGAATACTTGGTCGGAGAAGCCACCGATGTTCAAGATATCCTGACGGTTTCGTGCTTGAGCCGTAGTGTAAGGCTGGATATCCAGGCAAACGAGTTTGGCTTCTGGACAACGTCGTTTCAGAATATTCCATTCTTTCATCAGGCTGGTTTTGCCACCCCATTGCTGGCTGTCGTCTGCCCAACTTTCGTTGTCAGACACGATGACGACCAAGTCCACATCGGCTTTTTCGCGGTTCAACATAGCGAGCGGTGCGCTGCATGCCGTTCCGCCGCCGCCGATATTGGCGAGTTTTTCGGCGTTGGTTATGATGCTGTCGCGCGGGTTGAGCTTCACGTTTACCGTGATTTGTTCAAACGGTATCACGCGGGCTTGCGGATTAGTACGCAACATGGCGGCGGACACGAGCGCAGCAATATCAATGCAGCGGGTTTTGGTGGACGCACTGCCGCGATAGCCGGTAACCGGGCTGTGCATGGAGCCGGATACATCCGGACAAACCACGACTTTGCCTTGGATTGCCGGTACGTTTTGTACGGCGGTTTCCATCGCGTCTTGCAGCGCTTCGCGGATTTCAAACGGCATTTGATTAGATGTTGCCTGATACGCGGTCAGCAACTGATAAGGCAGGACGCGGGCGCGGGCAATGGCGGTTTCGTCACGCAGTTTTTCTGCCACCATTTTGATGTTTTTGCTTTTGGCAAACACTTCGTGGCGCAGGAAAGTGTTCAGGTTTTGACGAACCTGCTGCCATGAGCCGTTGCGGGCGATTTGCGCCCAGTCGCCGCTGTTCAAGTCTAAAGCAGTGAGCATTTGGAAAGGAACGTTGGGCAATTCGCCTTCTCGGCTTTGTTTGTAGTCTTCAAAAGCGCGGGTAATGGGCGGCAATGCTTCGCGGTCGTAAGGTTTGCCGATCAGCCATGCAAACCATGCGGCACGCCATGCTTCACGCGGTTTTGGGTGCACCATTTTGACCACGTCTGCCAGCGACGGCGAATTGCCGACGGCGGCGTTCAACAGTTGTTTTTCGGTGGCGGTCAAAAGCCAAGTCTGCATCAGTTTTTTCGGACGGTTGCCGAAAGATTTTCTGCCGACTGCGCCGCTGCGGATAATTTGTGCGAAGTTACGCAACATTTTACCGTTGTCCACTACTTGGTCGAATACACGGGCGAGCATGTTCACGTCTTTTTGCGCCAATACGGCAAGCAACAGCGCAGGCATATCTTTCATAAAACCTTTTTGACGGGCATATACGGCAGTTTTGGCGATAAACTCGGCATCCAGGCTTTCTGCCAACTTCAATACTTGGTCAAGCTGACTTTGGGCATCGGCATAGTAGGTATTGTTCAGACAACCGGTAGCGGCAAGCTGGGCAAGCTGTTGTTTAGGTGTCAACGTGTAGGCGATGCCGCCGGCTTCATTATAGGTATCGGTTTTAGTAAAACGGTTTTTAATTGATTGAAACAAGGTAGTATTAGCCATTTTCATTTTCTTTCATATTGTTGGTTTGAGGCCGTCTGAACTTGTTTTAGCTTTGTTTTTCAGACGGCCTTGAATGGGTGGCAGTGTGGCGGCTAAAGATGAAGAGAAGCGTTTTTAACTGAAAGCTAATGTATTCTCTTCCGGGCATCCGCCTACTGCCGTAGGGCGACTAGTTTTATTAGGATCATTCAGGTTTTTAGCAGAAAAGGAATGTAATCCTAATGGCATTCGCCCATAAGGGGGGTACATTGGGCAACAAAGAGTGGAGAAATTTTTACGCGCTCTATCCTCTGAGCTACTCTGCCATAGTTGGCGGCAGAGACGGGACTCGAACCCGCGACCTCGCGCTTAGCAGGCTGTAATTCCTCCGGCATTTGCCGTCTGTACCGAAAACGGTTTTTATATCAGCCTGTCTGAATATTTCAGACGGCCTCGAATGGGGGCAGCGTAGCGGATAAACATGAAGAGAAACGGTTTTAATTTACTCTCTTCAAGCATCAGCCTACTGCCGTATAAAGTAATATGGCACGCAACAAGTTTTTCAGGGAAACATGCCTTCGCTCTACCAGCTGAGCTACTCTGCTATTTTGGCTAACAGAGACAGGACTCGAACCTGCGACACAAGGGTATCCATGTTGTAGTTTCCCCAGGCATTTGCCTGCCATATTGGAAAAGGGTGGGCGACTAAATAAACAAGACGTTCAACGTCTATCAGACGAGACAGGATTCGAACCTGTTAATCCAAATGTAGTCTTGTCGGCATTCGCCCTGTAACCACACCGCAACTAAATTTACGGAAAATTTTTCTCCGGTAACTGTATTTCCCGAAGCATCTGCTGTATCGTTACATTCACAACATAGCCAACAGTGTGCCAAGAATAAAATTTTTATAAAAATAATTTTTAATTTATTGAATATAAAGAAAATATATTTTAAAGTAGCTTTTATCGGCAAGAAGCGTAGAATACTAAAAAATATATTTATAGATAGTTATATAGAAAATAAGATATAAAAGGATATATGATGCGATTCGATGATTTGGACAAATGCCTGCGGTTAAGTAAACGGCAAATTTGTATTTGAAAAAATAATTTAAAGGCCGTCTGAAACATGAATACCCATCCTAAAAAACAAGTCGCCGTCAGCTTTCTCGGTACGGTATTGGACAGTGGTTTCGGTCAAGGGCGTTGGCAGAAATGGCGGCCGAATGTCGCTATGAATCAGCGTCAGGATTTTCATCTTGACCGCATGGAGCTGTTTTATGCGGAAAAATACCGCGAGCTGGCGGATCATGTAAAAGCTGATATTCAGCAGGTGTCGCCGCACACGGTCGTCAATCTCGTGCCTATGGAGCTGGCAAACCCGTGGGATTTCTCCGAGGTTTATACCAAGCTGCACGATTGGGCAGCAAACTATCCATTTGATACGGAAGAAGAAACTTATCTCACCCACATCACGACAGGTACACACGTTGCCCAAATCTGCCTGTTTTTATTGGTGGAATCGCGTCAAATCCCCGGCGTTCTGTTACAAACCGCACCTCCCAAAAATCAAAGACGCAGCATGGAGGACGGCAATGTCGGCAGTTATGAAATCATCAATTTGGACTTGGCTCGTTACGACGTACTGGCCGAACGCCTTGCCGCCGTACGCGACGACGCAGTGCGCTACCTGAAAAGCGGCATTTCTACCCAAAACACCGCCTTCAACCGCATGATTGCCGAAATCGAACAAGTCGCGCTCAACTCTCCTTCCCCCATTCTGCTTTCCGGTCCGACAGGCGCGGGCAAATCTATGCTGGCACGCAGGATTTTTGAATTGAAAAAAGCGCGCCACCTGATTAAAGGCACATTTGTCGATGTAAACTGCGCCACCCTTCGTGGCGACGGCGCAGCATCTGCCCTGTTCGGCCACAAAAAAGGCGCCTTTACCGGCGCCGCAGAAAAACGTGAAGGCTATCTGAAAACTGCCGATGGCGGCGTATTGTTTTTAGATGAAATCGGAGAATTGGGTTTGGACGAGCAAGCCATGTTGCTCAAAGCCATTGAAGAAAAACACTTTTATCCCGTCGGCAGCGACAGCGAAGTCAAAAGCGACTTCCAACTCATCGCCGGCACCAACCGCGACCTACGCCACGAAATCCGCGCCGGACGCTTCCGCGAAGACCTGTTTGCCCGCATCAATATTTGGAACTATCCGCTGCCCGCACTCGCCAACCGCCGCGAAGACATCGAGCCCAACGTCGAACACCAGCTCGCCCTAGCTTCGCAAGAACTCGGCCGAACCACCCGCTTCAACAAAGAAGCCCTGACCGCCTACCTTGCCTTTGCCCATTCCAACCAAGCCCCATGGCGCGGTAACTTCCGCGACCTCGCCGCCAGCATCATGCGCCTGGCCACACTCGCGCCGCAAGGCAGGATACAGGTAGAACAAGTCCAAGCCGAAATCGAACGCCTAAAATGGTTATGGTCGGAAGAACCCTTTTCAGACAGCCTCCTACATAAAAGGCCGTCTGAAAAAGCACAAGACTACCCCGATAAAGTCGATTGGGACACATTGGATTTATTCGACAAACTACAACTGCAACACGTTATCGACGAATGCCGCAAACATCCCAACATGGCCGCTGCCGGCCGTGCATTGTTCAATGTCTCCCGAACAGAAAGAGCAAAAGTCAATGACAGCGACCGATTGAGGAAATATTTACAGCGATTCGGATTAGAATGGGGAGATATTTAAGTAGAGTGAGCAAGGAGGTTTTGCAAAGGCCTCCTCATGCTGATTCTAGGAAGTAGCTCATTTTAATAGTACTTTTATTATTATTTATAAAAATAAAAGGCATCAATCTGATGCCTTTTATTTTCGTTAGCATGAAAAATTAACGTTCATACCAACGTTTGGTCGATTCACAAATTACTTCTTCGACTTACTTCAAAAATGCCGCATGATAGGCAATATGCTCACCAATAAAACTGGCGATGAAGTAATAGCTATGATCGTAACCTTTGTGGAAGCGCACATCGGCCGGTTGATTTGCCGCTCGACAGGTTTCGATAAAATCTTCGGTACGCAATTGTGTTAGCAAAAACTCATCTTCCAAGCCCTGATCAATACGCATACCTTGCACTTTATAGCCTTGTTGAATAAGCGAGCTGGCATCATATTGCTGCCATTTTTCGCGATCTTTTCCTAAATAGGCAGAAAAGGCTTTTTCTCCCCAAGGCACAAGGCTTGGCGACAAAATGGGCGAAAAGGCAGAAACACTTTGATAACGTTCTTGGTTTCGTAGTGCTAATACCAATGCACCGTGTCCGCCCATTGAATGTCCCATAATGGAACGTTTGCCGTTGGTAGGGAAATTTGCTTCAATCAGATCAGGCAATTCATTCAAAATATAATCATACATTTGATAATTCGTCGCCCAAGGTTGCTCGGTCGCATTCAGATAAAAGCCCGCACCCTGCCCTAAATCGTAAGCAGCATCGTTCGGCACTTGCTCTCCGCGAGGGCTGGTATCAGGCGCAACCACAATCACTTGATGTTCTGCCGCATAACGCTGAAAACCTGATTTGGTAATGAAATTTTGTTCCGTACACGTTAAGCCGGAAAGCCAATAAATCACACCAAGCGGTCGATTCTCCTGATTATCCGGCAAATAGACGGCAAATTTCATTTCGCATTGCAGCGTTTGGGCATGGTGAGCCCAAACTTGTTGCGAACCACCAAAAATTTGATGTTGTTCAATCAGTTTCATCGCGTACCTTAGTAATGAATAACAGCACGGATCGATTTACCTTCATGCATTAAATCAAAGGCTTCATTGATTTGATCAAGTGTCATTGTGTGGGTCACAAATGGTTCTAACTCGATGTTGCCTTTCATTGAATCTTCTACCATTTTCGGCAGTTCAGAGCGGCCTTTCACACCACCAAACGCCGAGCCTTTCCAAACACGACCTGTTACCAACTGGAACGGACGAGTTGAAATTTCTTGGCCTGCACCCGCTACGCCGATGATAATGGATTGTCCCCAGCCACGGTGTGCACTTTCTAAGGCCTGACGCATTACGTTTACATTACCGATACATTCAAAGGTATGGTCAATGCCCCATTTATTGATGTCTAACAACACATCTTTGATCGGTTTATCGTAATCGTTCGGGTTCAAACAATCAGTTGCACCAAACTGTTTTGCCAACTCGAATTTTGAGGGATTGGTATCAATAGCAATAATGCGGCCGGCTTTGGCTTGACGCGCACCTTGCACCACCGCCAAACCAATCGCCCCCAAGCCAAACACAGCAACAGAGTCGCCCTCTTGCACTTTTGCTGTGTTATGTACCGCACCAATACCTGTGGTAACGCCGCAGCCGAGTAAACATACTTGTTCATGGTTGGCTTCTGGATTAATTTTTGCCAGTGAAACTTCTGCAACAACAGAGTATTCACTGAAAGTCGAACAGCCCATATAGTGATAGATCGGCTGGCCTTGATAAGAAAAACGCGTCGTGCCGTCCGGCATTAAACCTTTACCTTGCGTATCACGCACTGAGACGCATAAGTTGGTTTTACCTGAACGACAAAACTCACATTCGCCACATTCAGCGGTATAAAGAGGAATAACGTGATCACCCGGTTTTACGCTTGACACACCTTCTCCTACAGCAACAACCACACCCGCACCTTCATGTCCAAGCACCACAGGGAATACGCCTTCAGGATCGCTTCCTGATAACGTAAATGCATCTGTATGGCACACACCAGTGTGCGTGTTACGAATTAACACCTCGCCTTTGCGTGGCATTTCTACGTCGATTTCCACAATTTGTAAAGGTTGATTTGGTGCGAATGCCACCGCCGCACGAGATTTGATGGTTGAATTGGTTTGTTTATTTTCCATTATTTTTTCCTTTTAATTCATTAAAAAAGTTATCTAGCCAAAGTAAGATAACAACAGGTTATACTCTGACCTCCACTATAAAGCAAGCATTTTTGCAATTTTCACTCCAGCGGTAGCATAATCGACTGATGGGCCACCATACAATCGCTGATTAAAGGCTTCCGAATATTTCCCCACGTCATGGAGTTGCCCCGTCTGGCAGGCCTGTTCCTGCGCACCAAATATCTGGGCAAACACCGCCGCCATTTCCCCAACATTTACCGAATGGCTTTGCAAGGTTTGCCAATGTTCGTAAGGCAAGAGATTGCCGAGTTCATCTTGGGCGGAATGGGCGTAGTAAATGAGGGAGCTCATATTGAAATTCTAAAAAATTCAAATTGATACAGATTCAATGATAATATGAAATTAAATTTAATATGTAAATAGAAAAAATGCCGTCTAAAACTTTTTCAGACGGCATTGTTATTGATTAACCTTTATAACTTGCTTCTAATATCCTCTACTGCTTTCACTAAAGCTTCAGAAAGCGAAGGATCAAAAGAAAAGTGGCCTGCTTGGACGATATTTGAACATACAGCCCTCTTCCCTACTCAGACATGAGATACGGTGGCAGAGTTTCAACACTCAGCCGGCTGGTTTAGACGACCTTGTGCCACTAAATGCCTTACTTTGTTTCAACACACAGCCGCCTGAAGGCGGCTGGACCTCTACAAAGAGTATTTCGCGCCGGCCGACATGTTTCAACACACAGCCGCCTGAAGGCGGCTGGAACTGTTGGCGGATTGTTTATATTCTTGCTTACAGTTTCAACACACAGCCACCCGAAGGTGGCTGGTCGGCGCATTCAGTTTTTATATTGGGATGAATACATTGTTTCAACACACAGCCACCAGAAGGTGGCTGGAAATGTTAATGATAAACTCACAGTCTCAGCCGAAGTTTCAACACACAGCCGCCCGAAGGCGGCTGGGTACGACCGTATCTGGGAAGCAACTGATTCAGCGTTTCAACACACAGCCGCCCGAAGGCGGCTGGTATGCACCAGCGTTTGATTTTTCTGATTTGACATAGTTTCAACACACAGCCGCCCGAAGGCGGCTGTAAACCACAAAATACTGATATTTTGTATTATTACAGTTTCAACACACAGCCGCCCGAAGGCGGCTGACTGGTTTTAAAGGTGCTATAATTACTTTTGTGGTTTCAACACACAGCCGCCCGAAGGCGGCTGTTGTCCACGCCGCCGCCGACGCGTTTAGTGGTATAGTTTCAACACACAGCCGCCCGAAGGCGGCTGCACAACATGACGGCTGATGTACTGGACGTCAAAGTTTCAACACACAGCCGCCTGAAGGCGGCTGGTCGTAGCCATGCTCGACCAATCAGGCTTAGTAGGAGTTTCAACACACAGCCGCCTGAAGGCGGCTGGGAGCAGAAAATATGGGAAATCCCACTTGAGAGAATGTTTCAACACACAGCCGCCTGAAGGCGGCTGGGTTTGACATGCTCCGACTTATCGCGTCCCTCATTGTTTCAACACACAGCCGCCTGAAGGCGGCTGGAAGATAGAGTGGCAAAAAAACCGACAAGAAACGGGTTTCAACACACAGCCGCCTGAAGGCGGCTGGAAGATTTACATCAGATGGCCGTTAAAAATTCGCAGTTTCAACACACAGCCGCCTGAAGGCGGCTGGCGCGGGCAAAGGGGAACTCAACATAAACCGTTGTTGTTTCAACACACAGCCGCCTGAAGGCGGCTGGATCAGATTTTGAGGACTTTTGCCGCCCATAGTAAGTTTCAACACACAGCCGCCTGAAGGCGGCTGGTGACGTACCAAGACAAATATTCATGCGCTTGATAGTTTCAACACACAGCCGCCTGAAGGCGGCTGGTTGGAACGGCCTCACGCTGGCGTTCTGACGAAGTAGTTTCAACACACAGCCGCCTGAAGGCGGCTGGCGATGAATTGAATAAGTCGCAAATCACTGGCTTGTTTCAACACACAGCCGCCTGAAGGCGGCTGGGGCGTGGGCGGCGGGTAACTTCGGGTTAATTTGGGTTTCAACACACAGCCGCCTGAAGGCGGCTGGTTGGGGCTTGATAAAACGCCTGTCCGAATCATTGTTTCAACACACAGCCGCCTGAAGGCGGCTGGTGAAGGCGGCCTCATACCCCTGTTAAGAAAGGATGTTTCAACACACAGCCGCCTGAAGGCGGCTGGCTTACGCCTTACATCATCTTGGGCATACGGCAAAGTTTCAACACACAGCCGCCTGAAGGCGGCTGGTCAGACGGTGCAGGCGGCGTGTATGAATTTGAAGTTTCAACACACAGCCGCCTGAAGGCGGCTGGTCAGTAAATTTCCATGAATCCAAATCAGAAACTGCGTTTCAACACACAGCCGCCTGAAGGCGGCTGGTGAGCACCTGACCCGAATCATCATTCATTTGCGTTTCAACACACAGCCGCCTGAAGGCGGCTGGCAATTTCCGCTTCAAACGGCAAGGGAATACCGTTGTTTCAACACACAGCCGCCTGAAGGCGGCTGGGCTTGGACTCGACCATGCCTTCAATTTTAGGCTTGTTTCAACACACAGCCGCCTGAAGGCGGCTGGGCATTTGTGATTCTGGTTGATGTACCAGTAGATGTTTCAACACACAGCCGCCTGAAGGCGGCTGGATGGGCATGGATGGTGCTTTTTATCCAAAATATCAGTTTCAACACACAGCCGCCTGAAGGCGGCTGGGCGACTTCCTATTCGTTTTATTGAGGACATTGCCGTTTCAACACACAGCCGCCTGAAGGCGGCTGGAATCATTTTAAAACCTCTATTTGATAAATTTCAATGTTTCAACACACAGCCGCCTGAAGGCGGCTGGAGACTTGTCATGTCGTTGAGCCTTTTATCGGTACGTTTCAACACACAGCCGCCTGAAGGCGGCTGGTTTCAGGATATTGCAACCAAACATTCATGTCTTGTTTCAACACACAGCCGCCTGAAGGCGGCTGGTGCCGCTGCTGGCGGACAGCTCGGCATCCCAATTGAGTTTCAACACACAGCCGCCTGAAGGCGGCTGGAGCCTCTCTCAAAAGCCTTGCTACATCAGGTTTCACAAACCTAATCTCGCTAAGCTCCCAAGAAAAGCGCGAATGCAAGTATAACACAGCCTTTTCCGTTACACCCGCATTCGCAATATCCTGATTGTTAAAGAACAATCCCAATTCGCCAACCCTGCCGCATTTTCATGAGAACCACAGGTTGGCGACTCACACAATCAACGTATCCTTAAACACATCCACCGCCGGTTTTGCGCCGTGGTGTTCCACTTTGCGCCGCCATTTGCTGCCCAAATGGTAAAAGCGCAGGCTGTCGGTTTCAGGGTTGTAGGTTTTCAAAAGTTTGTCTTTTAAAACAACCCACTGGTCGGGCGCAATGTCGCATTCGAATACCGAATACTGCACGCGCACGCCGTAGTCCAAACACAATTTCGCCACGCGCCGCAGCCTTGCCTGTCCTTCCGCATCCTCCAGAGAAATATCGTAAGTAATCAGCATCAGCATTTTATATTCCCACGTGCAGGCTGCTTTAGAGGTCGTCTGAAAACGTCCAACCCGTTTTCAGACGACCTGCAAACCTATCTCATCAAAAACGGCGGATATTCCGCCAAATCCCCACGCAAATGTCGTGCCAACAGCATCGCCTGAATATACGGCAACAGTCCGATTTCCACTTCTTCGCCCAAAAACGGATGAACGATTTTCTCCTGCTTTTTCGCCTGCAAAGCTTGAAACAACAGCTTACGCGCATCGGCTTTTAAGCTCACCACGCCGCTTGCCTCGGTAACAAAATCCTGCGGTTTGATTTGCCCGCGGTTAATCAGCGATAACACCAACCTGTCTGCCCACCATGCGCGGAATTCTTCCAGAATATCTTGCGCCAAACTGTCGCGCCCTGGGCGGTCGGCGTGCAAAAAGCCCACCTGCGGGTCAAGCCCCACGCCTTGCAGCGCGCCGCTGATGTCCTTGCCCAACAGACTGTACACAAACGACAACAGCGCATTCACCCCGTCTCTGGGCGGACGGCGGTTGCGCCCGTCAAAATTAAAACCGCTTTTTTCGCTCAAAAGTTGTCCGAACACGCCGAAATAACGCGCCGCCGCATCGCCCTCAATACCGCGCACCACGTCCAGCCCGTCCGCGCCCTTCAACTGCCGCAGCGAAATGTTCAAAGCATCGACCGCACTTTGAATCGCCGCATTCTCGCCGTAATTGCGAATCTGCCGCTGAAGCACCCGCTTACTCGCCTGAATCTTCGCCGCAATGATATTGCGCGCAATCGGCACGGGATTTTGCTCCGACACCCGATACTGCACCCGACGCAGCAGCACATTGCCACTCTGCCGCCCCTGAAGCCGCCCCAAGAAACGTCCGTTTTCGGTAAAAAACGCCAAATTCACATTATTTTCACCGCAAAACCCCAGCAAAAACGGCGACACCAGCACATTCCCGAAACAGAAAATATGCCCGATGGAATGCACCGGCAACTGCGCCACCTTCTTGCGCTCCTGCTCCACCACCAGCGTTTCCCGCTCTTTATGCAGATAGCTGCCTTGGGTGGTGATGTAGAGCGTGTTTTGCAGTTTGCGCATGGGAACTCCTTGGGGATTGACCGCACTTTTGGGGCGTTTAACAAGCGGATTACCTGAAAATTATTGATAGGTTAGGTAGAGTACTGTAACCCAACAAATAACTATTCTCTGTCAAATATACAGGACTTTAATTCTTGATAAACACGCATATCTGAAGTTATTAGCTTTGATAAGTTTATTTTAAATTTATCAGGGTTTATAGAAGTTGGAATTGAACAAATACTTTTGATCAATGAAAATTGAGATTTAACATCTGAATTTATTAAATCTGTAAAATTTTGTTGATATTTGGTTTCATCAAAAATTTTTTTATTTACTTCACAATATTTTCTCAATACTTCTTCATCAAATAAATAGTTTTCAATTTCCCATCTTTTCATTACTCTAAATCTTGTACCTTGATTAACTAAATACTCTTTCCTATTTTCTTCTGATACTAGCTTTCCTGATGCCATATCTCGATCTTTAAATACCAAAATCTCCATATCAGGAAATACCTTACCTAATATTGCCAATGCAATTTCACTTCTTTGGTCCAATTCTGTATTCCCACCACTAGAGACAAAAACAGTATCTGGATATTCCGCATTAAAAATATTATTTAAAACTTGAGCATCAAGACCTCTTTCAGAACCATCCTGTCTAGGTTCATCCCGTCCTTCACAATAAATAATTCTATTAGGAGCGATTAATCCTGTTAAATCATCTAGAGCTGTACTGAAAATAGATTTCCATGTTGTTCTATTGTTTGCAATAGGGGTCAACGTTATTGTTTCTGAAGCAAATCTCATATTATCTTCAAAGTGAATAACTTGACATTTTCCAGATAACTCTTCTTGAAATGCCCGTAAAAAACCAATACTGTGAGTCGCAATCCAAATTTGCCCTCCATCACCTATTAATTTATCTATCTCAATTATTAATTTTCTTTGAACTGCTGTATTGATATGCAATTCAGGCTCATCCAATAGGAAGATAGAGTTTTCATATTTCTCTCTTCTTAAAAATAAATCTAATAAAATATCAACAACCTCTTTTTCTCCGGCAGAGAGACTATCAAATGAGAATGTTATATCTGAATCTGATTTTTTAAAACTTAGTGTACCATTATTACGTTCCACATTTCCTAAATTAACAATTTCCAAATCTAAACAGTTTCTTATAGATTGATTTAATAAGCCTATAACTTTGATTCTAGCTTCAGATGGTTTAATATCTTCTTCTTCCATGACTTGGTTATAAAATCCCAGTAACCTTCTATAATTATTCTCCACTTTACTATCCAAATTTAGTGAGCAACCAGCTCCATCTAAATTCTTTTCAATAGGGTTTGTTGCTTTAGTTTCTGTAATATTCAGCTTATTGTTATAACGATATGGGCTTCTAAATGAAAAAATAACTTCCCTATTGTTCTTATAGAATTCATGTTCATAATATAACTTACTATTATCAATAAAATTACCCTCATCATCTAAATACTCAATTGATATTAATTGATATGCGTTTTTATTGTCTGTTCTGTAAAATATTTCTGGCGTATCAAAATCTCTAATGCGCCCACCATAATATTTTCCACATGCAATAAAAGCATCTAAAACACTACTTTTACCACATCCATTAGTTCCAACCAATGCGATTATTTTTGCCGGATTTTCACCTAAATCTAAAGTCAAATCCTTAAATCTTTTAAAATCTTTTATAGTTACTTTCGATACTTTCATATTCGATCCATTCTAGAGATATTAATTAGTTATAATTTACTTAAAATTTCACATCACTCCCCAAACAACCCCGCCACATACCCCACACTCCTATCCCGTTTCCCCAACAACTCCGGCTGGCAAATATCCACCAGCGAGCAGGCTTTGCAGCATTTTCCGTAGTCAGGCGGCGGGGTTTGGCCGCTGTTTAGAAGTTCGCGGACGGCGGCGATGGTGGCGAGTGTTTGGGCGCGCAGGTCGTCTGAAAACACGACGGGGACGCGGTGGCGGGTTTGCATATACCACAGCGCGCCCTCAAAGACGGTTTGCCCCGTCATTTCTTCCAAGCACAAGCCTTGGGCGCAAAGCTGGATTTCGTCCATCGGATTGGGTTTGGGCTTGCCACGTTTGTATTCCACGGGTTTCAGACGGCCTGTTTTCGTTTCCACTTCCACCAAATCCAATATGCCGCTGATACCTAGTTTCTCCGCCGACACATGCACCGTCCGCTCAAAGCGTACGCCCTTGCGCGTTTCCGGCTCGCCCGAATCCACCCGCTCATGCAGCGCTCTGCCCTGTGCGGTCAAATAGTTCTCCACCCACGCCTGCTCGTTGTGAATCAAGGCACATTGGCGCGGGCAGAAGGCGTAGTGTTGCAAGGCTGAAAGGGGAATCAGGCGCGTGTCCTGATTTTCCCCTTGGCTTTCGGCTAAAAGTGCGGTCATCTTTTTAAGTGTTTTTAAAGCAGTTCTTCCACACTCACGCCATTGAGGCCGTCTGAAACCACGCTGATTTTGTAATCGCCAAAACCGCTTGCGGGCGTACCTGATTCGCCGTTTACGCGTTCGACTTTTACGGTATCAAACAATTTATGTGCAGGCTGGCTGCCGAGTGCACTGTCGTGTTTGAAAACGATCAGTTTGCGTGCCGCCATTTCGCCACGGGCGGCGGAGCGGTCGTGTTCAAACATTAGTTGCAGGGCTTGCCAGAGTTTGGTTAAGTCGTCGTCTGAAAAACCGGTTTTGGCGGCAAGGTTGGCGGAGATAAAGCCGTGCACGCGGTAGAGCGCGTAAGGGACGATGTATTTGCGCCCCATGGTGCGTTCTTTTTCCAAGTCTTTTTCGTTGGTTACCGCCATGCGGGTGATGGAAACTTCCAGCGGCACAATCGGGTCAATGGATTGGGCAAACGCCAGTTGTACAGGGCCGCGCACTTGCCCGCTATTGACTTCGGTGGTCATCACGGCGCCGAAGGTGCGGATATCGAAGAAGTTTTTGCACATCCAAGCGGTAATGTCGCGGGCTTTGGCTTCGTCTTTGGGCAGTTTTTTGGCTTCTGACTCAATGCCGAGTGCTTCATAAGCGCGTTTGTTTTGCAGGTTTAACACGCTTTTTTCTTTGACGTAGATTTCGTAACCGGCTTCGTTTTCGCTGCTGATTTCCACAAAATTACGGATTTTGCGTTTCAGGCAGACATCGGTTACCAAGCCTTTGCTGGATTCGGGGTCAAGACGCGGCATATTGCCCGCATCGGGATCGCCGTTGGGGTTGCCGTTGGTTACGTCAAAAAAGTAAACAAATTCATAGCGGTTTTGAATGGCAGACATTTTCTGGCTCCTTAGTTTTCAATAGTTTCAGCGGTTTCTTTTTTAGCAAAATAGCTTTGTTTTTGATGGTAATAGCCGATGGCGAAGCGGCCTTGCTCGTCAATGCTCAAATGGCGCGGAAAGGTTTCGGGCAGTTTGGCAATGATTTCGTCCAAATCTTTATCCAAATTCACCGCCATACCGGCTTTGTCTTTACGCAAGCGCGACAAATGGTGTTTTGCACCCGACAAAAGGCGCGGAAAAACCGAAAACGGCACGGCGGAGGCAGAGCCGTAATAGCGGTCGGCGATACCGGCGTTTAATTCGCCCAACGCCTGATATTGAATGCGCTCCAACACAGCAAACAGCCGCCCTAAAAGATAGGCGCAATTCGGGCTTTCATTGTTCAAACTCATAGGAACTCCTTCTTCGATAAAACCTTTTCTAAACCGCCGCTCTAATACGGCTTTCATTATTGCCACGCGCAGACCGTTCACGTCGCCATCGGCGCGGATTCGAGTAATCAGTTGCGACAGCAAACTCAAGGGATACGGCGTGCCGCAAATCACGGCGCGGGTCATCTCACCTGCCAATACGGGCGAGATGTTTTCGCTTTTGCCCAGCACGGCAGTTTGCAATAAAAGTCGCCAAATAGACGGCGGCGTTTTCCACGCGCAAGGCTCAAGGGCTAAATCTTGCCAATGCTGCGCCAAATTTTCCGCCAGCTGCCCAAACGTAGTGTCCAGCCAAAAGCGAACAGAAATCCGCGCGGCATTAGGGGCAAGCCCTAAGATGTAAAAACGGGTATTGGGAGAGAGTTCGGGCACAATTTCTTGCAGCGGGCGACCTTTGCCGATTTGTTCCAATACGTTGAAAATTTTGGCGCTTTCTTGTTCGTCATCCGGTGGAGTGAAAACGTGCGCGAAGAAGCCTTCGGCAGCCTGCACCGTCGCTCTATCGTCCGCTTCCGCCCAAAAGACCGTGCTGGCGTCGCCGATGGTCAGACAGTGATTGTTTTCGCGGCGCAACAGATAGTTCAGCGCGGTGGTGTAGGCAAACGCGGATTGTTCGGAAACGGGCGCATTTGCGCCTTGCTCCTTGCCAAACGAAGCAAAGGCTTCTTTATTGAACGAAATAATCAAACCGCCGGAGCTTTGCCCGCCAAACACGCCTTTAATCGCCGGATGCAGCCGTGCGATCGGGGCGGTGTCGCCGCTAATCAGGCACAAGCCCTCGAGTGCTTCGTCGCTTTTCAGGCAGCCTGCCCACAGAGTTTGTGCGGCTTCGTGTTTATGGATAAGTGCGGTCGGTTTTTCAAGAGAAAATGCGATGTTGGCATCAAGCATTTCGGAAGGCAGATTTGCGGCGGCAAAATGTGCAGGCTGCCAGTTTTGCAGAAAACGGCATAAGGCTTGCAAGCCTTCATCTTCGCTGTTTTGCAGTAAATCGAGATGGTATTGCTTGAAGGCGTCAAAAGTTTTTTCAGACGACGTAAACGGTTTTTCTTTGGCTTCGGCTTTGTTTTTATTAGCTTCCACGCCAAGCGCGTAGGCGGTTTTATCCCACAAAAAATTCGGTTTGATACCCGACGTGCGTTTTTCAGGGCGCGGCACGCTCATTAGCTTCGGCTGCGGCTTTTTATCGGCAGTCAGATTCGGCACAGCGGTTTTCAGACGACCTTCTTTATCCAACACCAAAATCCAGCCGATTTTCTCTTCACTAAAGCCATAAGGCGGCACTTTCGGGTTGCCCATGTCATTGGTTTCCGCTGCCAAACGGCGGTAATAGCGGGCAAGGGACGCAAGAATCATGCTTTCACCTCCTCGGCGTAAAACGGCGGCACATCAATCACGCCGTCTTTCATTTGTGCGCGGAAAAAATGCGGCGTGTTGCCGTGGTCAAAATCAATATCGTGCAGCATCCAGCCTAAATCACGGTTTGCCTCGCTTTCCGATAACGCCGACGGCGGCAGCGGCTCACCTTCGTCAATCAACGCAAAATCGGCAGGAAATTCACGCACGCCCAAACAAGGCTGCTGAAAGCATTGCCCCTTTTTCGCACGGCGTTTGAACATCTCGATATGCTTGGTAACGGTCTCATCCGCCCCCGCTTTTGCCGTCAGCACCGCATGAGCTTCAATCACATAAGCCACGTCTTTAAGCACCGTCGCCGCGCGCTGCTGGCGGTCGTCTTCAATCAGCGTATATAAATCGGCAACGCTCTTACGCTTCATCGCGCCGCTGACCTTGCCCGCCGAAATTTTGCCGCCCAACTCATTGCGCCGCACCGACTCAAACTGAATCGGCTTTAACACATAAATCCGGTCAATCACCCACCGAATCGCCGGCTTCCAATGCACCGCCGCCAAAATCCCGCGCGCCGCTGACGGCGTGATGACATCATAAGACACCCGCTCCACCTTCATCTCCGGACGGGTAAAACAGGCATAATCGCCCCAAACGTGTAGGCGGATTTGGTTTGCCATACAAACTCCTTAACACACAGCCGCCCGAGGGCGGCTGATTTTTACTTTACAACTATCTACTTTAGTTTCAACCCACACAGCCCGTAGGCTGTGTATACACTAGTTTTTCAGACGGCCTATCTCTAAATTTATCTGTAGTTCGATATAAGTTAGATGCCTGTTACTTTGTATGTTCAAGTTTTTTGTTTTTCACTAAATCTTCCTTCTCCTATTAGTTATTCGTGTGATCTAACAAGCCCATTTCAAACAAAAATCTTGAAGGCTCTTTCTGCCACCCGTTGTACTTCTGACTATAGCTCAATGTCAGGGTTTGCATCGTTCTTGTAATCGCTACAAAGCAGTTTCGACGTTCTTCCTGTATTTCCCGACTGTTATCGCCTGCTTTTTTACTCTGAAAAGATGGCAGTTGATCTTCAGCCATGCCGACTAAATACACATGCTGGAACTCCATGCCTTTTGAACTGTGAATCGTCAAGCATCGCACAGCGCTTGATGGTGCCTCTGGTGTCTTGTTTGCTAGCGCAAGTTCTTGCAGGAACTGCCCCAAAGACAATGAATAAGCATCATTCTCGCCGCCCATATCATCACGAAGAATTTTCTGCCATACAGCTCTCTCTGCCTCATACTCGGCGTACTGCTCATTACCGTTGTCTTCATTCGCCTTCTCTACAGCATCAAAGTAGGATAGTGTCAATTGAACAAATCGGGCATACTGCCCCTGGACAAGAGATTGAACAGCTTGGCACAACTCTTGTGGCATCGCATTGCTAGTAGTAACCAACACGCCAAGCGCTTCTAATTGATCTCCATTAAGTACAGTCGAAAATTCAGCCAAATTCTCACTGCTAATTTCTTGCTTTACACAGTCGGAAAGTGCTTTTGTGACTGTCGCAGCTAAGTCTTTGTCAGACCGAACCAACGCCAGCTTCAATGTAGCTACCAAAAACCTAAATGGCGCGCTTTCAAATTGAGATTTTCTTCGCTGTACATGACTTTCAATTGATAGCTTATCTAGTGCCTGCTTTATTCGCTCCAAGAGCCTAGTAGTACGCGCCAAGATTACAATGTCTGATGGAGATACACTATTCTGTAGCCGTGTGGCCACACGCTCTGCAATTCCATCAGCTTCCCGCTGCTCATCATCAAATGAAAGCAATTCGATAGGGCTGGAATCCTTGGATGTCCTCATTGGAAGTAAAGGTTTCTTATCCGGTGAGCGTTCGCTATTATGCAAGATGAGTGCATTCGCCAATTCAACTACTTCAACCGGGCATCGGTAGTTTTCCGGCAACTGAATGGTGGTTAAGTCGTAGTGCTCCTCCAACTCCTTCACTCGTTTTGGACTGGCGCCATTCCATTGGTAAATGACTTGATCGTCATCCCCAACGATAAAAATATTGGAATTCTTATCTGGCGCAATAGCAAGAAGTATTTTGAACTGTGCTACATTGGTATCTTGGAACTCATCTACGCAAATATACCGATACACCGTCCGTAGCTGTTTACTGACACGCGGTCTTGCTCTTAATAGCTCTTCGCAAAAATAAAGGATTGCCCCGTAATCTAAGCTGTTTTGCTGCTTCAAGCTCTCTTTGTATTGGACGAAAAGTAACTGTAGTTGTCTTCCCGCTTCCTCGTCTTTCAATAGCGTCAGCACTTGTTCATCAGACACTGCATTTCTGAGCAGAAAATCTATTGCTGCCATCGCTTTTTCTGCTGAAACAAATTTCGTAAATTCCCCTCCCTCCAGTACTGATTTAACAATGCCGACACGCTCAGCATCTTCCAAAATTTCAAAATCCGGGCTCAGATTAAAATGACTACCATGTTGACGTAGAATATCTGTAGCAAAAGAATGGAAAGTCGTCAGCAATGCCCGTTCTTTCGCATCAGGCACCAGACTTAAAAGGCGCTCCCTCATTTCCGCAGCGGCTTTTCGAGTGAACGTCAAACATAGAATGCGAAAAGATTCATTCTTCCCTTGCTCCACCAACCGGGCAACTCGTGCCGTCAACGTAGCAGTTTTACCTGATCCCGGTCCGGCTAAAACAAGTAACGGTCCCTCATTCCACTGTGCAGCCTTAGATTGATTGACATTTAACCTATTTAAGAAATTCATTAATTACCTCCGGCAAGAGTTATGATAGTTTTTAAACAATCTGAAATTTCTTTTGGGATTGAATGAATCCCACAATCTTGCATTTTTGCAACTACATCATGAGCTGCTGCAGGTTTTTTATTACTTGGTAAGCATTTATAAAGCTGATTAGGATAGTTCTCATCATCGACACTTACAGAAATATAATTCGGACGTTTTTGATCACTTGCATGCTTTTCATACACATCTATGAAGCCATTTCGGCATAGATAGGGTTCAAGGGGCTCATCGTTGGGAAGCAACGTCAAATGTTCAGCTTCTTGCTTACCATTCAAGGCAGATCGCACTTGTCCCGCAGTTTTATGTCCTTGCTCATCACCATCAGAAAAAACATGCCACATTACACCAAGCGAATTCGCGGCGTTGATAAATGTAGAAAGACCAACCTGAGCATATTCAACTAAACGCACAGCGGATTGCTCAAGATCAATACCAAGAACTCTAGCGGCTCCGCTTAGAATGATTACATCAGTTTCACCTTCGACTAAGATCCAAGCCTTTGCAAAAAAAAGCTCGCCCCGACTTCTTCGTACAAAGTGGTCAAACTTTTGCAATTGCTGCTTATCTAATGTATTTACTTGAAGTGCCCCCACCTGAACCACACTCCCTTTTTTATATAAACGCCGAATTGAATAAATATCAACTTCCGATAGTAAATCTCCAGAGTGTGTTGCTATCAGCTTCTGTCCGTCAATATCATTGATTGTTTTCCATAGCGCCCGCACAGCATTTGGATGCAAATGAGCCTCAGGCTCTTCTAGCGCCACAATAGGCTTGGAATCCTGCAGACCTTGCCTGCGAGTAAGTTCAGATTTTAAAAAAGCATCAAAGAGCATTAAAACAGTTAGACTTTGAGTCCCCTCCCCATGTCTACCAATAGGCAATCGCGCACCTGTAGTTGATGCGATACTGACCTGGCTTCGATTGAGTATATCGAAAATCCTCGCAGGTACTGCATCAACACTAACTACATCTTGCCTCCCTAGGGCGACGAGTTCCTGTACCTTGTTCAAATGCTCACGCACATCTTTAAAGGTGCCGTGAGCTTCTATAATTTTGGCATTTATTCTTTCAAGTTGTTCTTCAATATCAGCCTTGGTAGGCTCATCTATCTGGGAGTTTTTGACAAAGGGCGACCAAAACTGTGAAGTACGGGAGAACTCTCTACCTGCATCACGTAGAGCAGACAAATAGAACAGCGGCCGTAACTGTTGCAAGCTACCTAAACGACTACGATTCTTTGTATTTAGTGGATTACCTGCTGCATCAAGGAAATCAAAAGTAGTATCAATATCCTGAGTAACCATAGAGTATTCAGCATTCACACGCAATTGAACACGACCTATATCATCTGGTGGTATGAAAGAAATTACTCCTCCATCACCACCTAGCTTTTGTTCCACTTCATCAGACCACTCGCCAGGTTTTGATTCTTCAAAAGTCAATATAATTTCAATTTTTGGGGCTGTTGTAGGATCTGCTGCCTGACTATCAAAGTGAAAATCAAATTCATCAAAAGGGGTTGAACGACCTGAATTTTTTAATGTCTGTAGGCAGGCTCGTAACGCATGCAGTACTGTGGTTTTTCCACAATTATTTTCCCCAATCAATACTGTTGTTGGTGCTAGATCAAGATCAAGATTCTTGATGCCACGATAGTTGCTAATTTGAATTTTAGTTAAAAGCATTACATCATTTCCCATTCAATCCAGAACATATCTTTTCCTCTGGTTAAAACTACAAATTTTCTACCAATTGCTCAAATTAATCGAACAGTCAGTTTCTTTGATTTTCCGCTCAGAACCATATTTAAGATTGCTGATACGGCACCTTTAGTGTAAATATAATTCTTCTATAGAAGATAATTTAATTAAAGTTTATTAAAAGGTCAATCCTTCTGCCCTAAAAAAGTTCAAATCCTCCCAAGAAAGCCCCGCCACTTCATCATACAAATCCAACCCAATCAGCGTATAAAACTGTTTGCCGAAGTTTTTTTCGTTAATCGGTTCGATACGCCCTGCTTTATATAAAGCGGCGAGGGCTTTTTCGGGGATTTGGACGATGTAGGGTTGCAGTTTGCGTAAGAGTCTGCCGATGTGGTCGGCGTGGTGCAGGCTGTTAATGAGGTTTTCGGCCTCAACATCGAACGGAATAATCAACGGCTGCATATGGCTTTCGATCATGCGGAATTTGTCGGCGATGGTTTGGAATGGGAAATCAAGGCTTGGTCCGGCATTGTGATGCATTTGCAGGATTTGTTTGTGATCCAGTTCTTTGCCTTTTTGATCGTAAAGGTCTTTGAAATAGGCGGCGACGGCTTGGGTGGATAAGAGATCGCCTGAAAAGCTGTCGGCAGTCAGGCGCATAACGGCGGCTTGGGCGGCAAGTTCAGACGGGGCTTTCCATTTATCTTCGGGCGCGAATATCCAGACAAAGCTATTTTCAGACGGCCTTTTGCCTTCGCGGTTGCAGCGTCCTGCGGCTTGCGCAACGCTGTCTAAACCTGCTTCAGCGCGTATCACCAGCGGAAAATCGACATCAACGCCGGCTTCGATTAAAGAGGTGGCGATGACGCGGCAGGGTTCACCGTTTTTCAGACGGCCTCGAATCTCATCGAGTTTTTGGCTGCGATGTTTGGCGCACATTAAGGTGGTCAGGTGGAACGTGCCGTCAAGGTGTTTGGCTTGGTCGTACAGGCTGCGGGCATGGCGGCGGTTATTGACGATGACGAGCATTTGCGGGTGTTCGCCAAGTTTGGCGAGCAGGTCAGCGTCGGTTTGTGTACCGATGTGGTGCACGGTGGTACGGCGCAGTTTGTCGAAAAGTGCGGTCGGTTTTGGGGCGATTTCGCGCACATTTTCAAAGCCGCGATAGAAGCCGTTTTCGGCTTGCACGGCTGGCTGAGTGGCGGTGCACATGATGACAGAGCAATGATAGTTCTGCGCCAATTCTTTGATGGCTTGCATGATGGGCAGCAACAGATTGAGCGGCAGCATTTGCGCTTCGTCGAGGATGATGACGGAGCCTGCGATGTTGTGCAGTTTGCGGCAGCGCGAAGAGCGGTCGGCAAAGAGGGATTCGAAGAATTGCACGGCGGTGGTCACGACAATCGGCGCGTCCCAGTTTTCCGAGGCAAGGCGCAATTTGTCCTTGGTGGCCTCATTTTGCAATTTGCCGTCGTCGAAGGTGCTGTGGTGTTCCAACACGGCTTGTTCGCCCAATTCGCCAAAGGCTTTGCGAAACTCAGCGGCATTTTGTTCGATGATGCTGGTGAACGGGATGACGTAAATGACGCGTCGCATGTCGTGCCGTTTGGCGTGTTCCAGCGCGAATGCCATGGAAGTAAAGGTTTTTCCGCCGCCCGTTGGTACGGTAAGCCTAAACAGCCCTTGCGGTTGCGCCGCTTGTTCTACGGCATGATCGAGAATTTCGCTGCGCAGGCGGTTTAAGGCTGCATTGCGTTTTTCGGCTTCGGTTTGCTCTGAAGCTTGGGCGATACGTCGTCTGAAAGCGTTGATAAATTGATTGAAATTGTGTTGTAAGGCGTTTAAATCGGGATAACCGCCGCGCTCGGCGGCTTTGTTTTCTAACTTTAGATAAAAGGCTTCGGTGTCGAGATAATCGGCATCCACCAAGCAGGAATAGAGCATTCGGGTGAAGAAGGCGTAGGAGAAAAAAGGATGATGCGCGTCGGCTTTGAGTGGCGGTGCAGACAGGTTTTCCAGAAGCTTGATTTCTTGTTGCCACAGGTTATCGAGGGCGGGAATATCTGCGCCAAATTTCAAAGCTAGACGCTGTTTCAAAGTACTGCGGTTATCACCTTCACCGTTTCCATTAGCCAACCCTGCATGGTGTCCCGCAATGCAAAATGCCATCAACTTGCCGATAGCATTTCCCCAACGTTCGAAAGCAATTTTTGCTCCGGCAGTAGCATGATCAACTGAAGGGCCCCCATACAATCGATGGTTAAAGGCTTCTGAATATTTCCCTAAGTCATGAAGCTGTCCCGTCTGGCAGGCAATTTCCTGCGCACCAAATACACGAGCAAACTCCGCCGCCATTTCCCCAACATTGACCGAATGGCTTTGCAAGGTTTGCCAATGTTCGTAAGGCAAGAGATTACCAAGTTCATCTTGGGCGGAATGGGCGTAGTAAATGAGGGGTTTCATATTGAAATTCTAAAAAATTCAAACTGATATCATGCAATGATAATATGATATTAAATTTAATATGTAAATAGAAAAAATGCCGTCTGAAACTTTTTCAGACGGCATTGTCATTTATTAACCTTTATAACTTGCTTCTAATATCCTCTACTGCTTTCACTAAAGCATCGGAAAGCGAAGGATCAAAAGAAGAGTGGCCTGCTTGGACGATTCTCAATTCTGCTTCAGGGAAGGCTTGCGAGAGTTCCCACGCGCTTTGCATCGGGGTGCATAGGTCGTAGCGGCCTTGGACGATGATGGTTGGGATATGGCGGATTTTGTCGATGTTTGCCAAGATGGCTTTATCGCCCTGCAACCAGCCTTCGTTCACGAAGTAATGGTTTTCCATTCTTGCGATGGCAAGGGAGGCTTGTGGGTCTTCATCTACGTCTTTAGGTTCAAACTGAATAAGGTAGCTTTCCCAGTCTGCCCATGATTTGGCCGCTTTGAGGCGCGTGGCTTCATCGTCGCTGAACAGCATTTCATGGTAGGCTTTAATTAGGGCTTGGCGTTTGTTTTCGGCTACTGGTGCAATGAATTTTTGCCATTGAGCCGGATAAATTTGGCTGACGCCGCCTGCTTCGTTCAACCATGCCATTTCAGACGGCCTGCACAGGAAAATACCGCGCAAAACTAAGCCGCTGACGCGATCGGGATGGGTTTCGGCATAAGTCAGCGACAAGGTGCTGCCCCATGAGCCTCCGAAAACCAGCCATTTTTGGATACCGAGCATTTCGCGTACTTTTTCAATATCGGCAACCAAATCCCAAGTGGTGTTGTCTTCGATACAGGCATAGGGTTTGGAACGTCCGCAACCGCGTTGGTCGATAATGACGATGCGGAAATGCTCTGGGTTGAAAAAGCCGCGACAGGCAGGTGATGCGCCTGCTCCGGGGCCACCATGCAGGAAAATCACGGGGTGGCCATCAGGATTGCCTGATTCTTCCCAGTAGATTTCGTGAATGTCGGATACGCGCAAAAGGCCGCTATTGCGTGGTTCTTGAATCGGATGCATGAGCTTTCTCCTTTGTCTGATGAATATGTTGATTGTAACACTTTGCCTGCTGATTTTTCAGACGGCCTACATAGGTTTATCGCGACAAATGGCGTAAAATACCACTTTTTGACAGGATTATTTATGGCTGACAACAAACAAACACATGTTGCACCCGAAGGGCAACTTTTATTGCGTACGGTCGCCATGCCGCGCGATACTAATCCCAATCAGGATATCTTCGGCGGCTGGATTATGTCGCAAATGGATCTGGGCGGCGGTATTTTGGCGGCAGAAATCGCACAGGGACGAATTGTAACCGTGGCCGTTCAAGAAATGAATTTCATCAGACCGGTAAAGGTCGGCAACGTCGTGTGCTGCTACGGCCATTGCGTCCGTGTAGGCAATACTTCTTTGCAACTGAAAATCGAAGTTTGGGTGAAAACTTTGATGAACGATATGGTAACGGAAGACCGTCAACTGGTTACCGAAGCCGTGTTCACTTACGTCGCTATCGATGCACAAGGCAATCCGCGCCCTATTCCTCGCGAAGGCAATGCAAAGCTGGCTCATTTGTAAGTTTAAAAATTCAAAACAAGGCCGTCTGAAACCTCAACGTTCAGACGGCCTTTTTTAATACAGAAGCAAAATGTAATAATATTTCTTTTGAGCTGAAGCAAGGCGAAGTATCTGTTTTTTAGGTTTAATTCAGGCTGATTGATAAGACAAAGACCATACACCAGCTCCTTATAACACTGCCCTACCGCGACAGTTCGCGCCACTTTTGAAACGGCGTTTCCTCCTCAACCCACTTTAAGGAACATCATGGCTTCGCGCGATTTATACCCACAGGAAATTTTACAGGTTGTTCTCGACAAAAGCTGCGCCAAAGCACAATCCAGCATCCCCACACTGGCAATTTTGAGCGTTTTAGCCGGCGGATACATCGGCTTCGGATATCTTGCCTATTTAAAAGTAGTCAGCGGCATTCCGCACGAATGGGGCGGTTTTGCCACTTTACTCGGCGCCTCCGTGTTCCCAATCGCCTTGATTTGTATCCTGCTTGGCGGAGGCGAGCTGGTAACCAGCAACATGATGATCATGTCTTTAGGCAGATTGGCCGGACGGATTTCCTCCAAAATGCTGCTGCGCAACTGGGTAATCGTTTGCATGGGCAATTTGGTGGGCACGCTGGCAATGGCTTTTTTCCTCGGATACTATGTCGGTATGATTGAAGGCAGCATGGCAGAAAAAACCATTGCCGTGGCGGAAGCAAAAGTCCATATGGATTTCGGCCGTGCTTTTGTATCGGCAGTCGCATGTAACTGGATGGTCTGCATGGGCACGTGGTTGCACTTTGCCGCTAAAAACACAACCGGACGGATGCTGGCCATTTGGTTCCCCGTTATGATTTTCGTATTAAACGGCTTCCAACACCTTGTCGCCAATATGTTCGTTATCCCCGCAGGTATTTTGGCAGGTGCAAACATCACATGGGGGCAATTTTTCTTCAACATGATTCCCGTATTCCTAGGCAATGTCGTCGGTGGCGCATCCTTTGTCGGCGCGTCTTATCTTTATACTTATAAAGACACGCTGAAAGACAGTGCCGAATAGCCCTGCTTTATAAACAACAAAACCTGCTTTTGAGAAAGCAGGTTTTGTTTCAGACGGCATTGGTATTAAGTTTTAAAATCCATTCGGACACGTTATTCAGATAAATCATCCAAACGAAAAAAGAGCCGTTTTTAAAACGACTCTTTCCAATTTTTTGGTCGGAGTGAAAGGATTCGAACCTTCGACCCCTTGCACCCCATGCAAGTGCGCTACCAGACTGCGCCACACTCCGACTCGATAAGCTGTAAATTCTAGTTTCAAACGCTGATTTTGACAAGTGCTTTTTAGAAGTGGAAATTTACTCGTTTGAAAACATTTAAATTATTTGTAAGCAAAAAAAGGCCGTCTGAAATCGTTCAGACGGCCTTTGATTATTCAGTCAAATATCAAGCTTCAACCGGAATAATACCGATTTTGGCCTGCCATTGTTTTGGTGCAATGGCATGAACCGATTCGCCGTTACTATCTACCGCAACGGTAACAGGCATATCTTTGACTTCAAATTCATAAATCGCTTCCATACCCAATTCTGGGAACGCCAAGACTTTAGACGCTTTAATGGCTTTGGCAACCAGATATGCCGCGCCGCCGACAGCCATCAGGTAAACGGCTTTGTTATCGGCAATGGCTTGACAAGTTGCTGCGCCGCGTTCGGATTTACCGATCATACCCAGGAGGCCGGTTTGTTCCAGCATTTGGCGGGTAAATTTATCCATACGGGTGGAAGTAGTCGGACCGGCCGGGCCAACAACTTCGTCACGGACTGGATCAACCGGGCCGACGTAGTAAATCAGTTTGTTGGTGAAATCTACCGGCAATTCTTCGCCTTTGTTGAGCATGTCAACCAAACGTTTGTGCGCGGCATCGCGGCCGGTCAGGATTTTACCGTTCAACAACAATACGTCGCCGGTTTTCCATGTGGCCACTTCTTCTTTAGTCAGGTTGTTGACATCAACACGTTTGCCGTTGTCAGGGCTGTAAGTCAGATCCGGCCAGTCTTCCAAAGACGGTGCTTCCAGTTTGGCCGGGCCTGAGCCGTCCAATTCAAATTCAATATGGCGGGTAGCTGCGCAGTTTGGAATCATGGCAATCGGTTTGGAAGCCGCGTGGGTTGGGTAGTCAAGGATTTTGACATCCAGTACGGTACTCAAACCGCCCAAACCTTGTGCGCCAATACCCAAGGCATTTACTTTTTTGTAGAGTTCCAAGCGCAGGGATTCGGTAGTAGTTAATTCTGCACCGGAATCGGCTTTTTCTTTGAGCTCCTGAATATCGATATGGCTCATCAGGCTTTCTTTGGCCATCAACACTGCTTTTTCAGGCGTACCGCCGATACCGATACCCAAAATACCCGGAGGGCACCAGCCGGCACCCATTTGAGGAACGGTTTTCAATACCCAATCAACGATATTGTCTGAAGGGTTGAGCATGGCAACTTTGGTTTTGTTTTCAGAACCGCCGCCTTTGGCTGCACAAGTGACTTCGACTTTGTCGCCTTTTACGATTTCCATGTGTACAACGGCAGGGGTGTTGTCTTTGGTATTTTGACGCTTACCAGCCGGGTCGGCCAATACAGAGGCGCGCAGTTTGTTGTCAGGATAGGTGTATGCACGGCGTACGCCTTCGTTAACCATTTCCTGTACGCTCATCTCGGCATCCCACTGTACATCCATGCCCACTTTCAAAAATACGGTTGCAATACCGGTATCCTGACAAATCGGACGATGGCCTTCAGCACACATACGGCTATTGACCAAAATCTGTGCCATCGCATCTTTGGCCGCAGGGTTTTCCTCTTTTTGATAAGCCTTGTACAAAGCCTGAATGTAGTCTTTAGGATGGTAGTAGCTGATGAATTGGAAAGCATCGAAAATACTTTGGATAAAGTCTTCTTGCTTGATGACGGTCATGATTGTGTTCCTTTTCGGAGTCATGGTAGGGAGGATTTGTTTATTTCTTTAAGAGACCGATTTTTTCAGACGGCCTTCAATAGTGTAATAGTGCTTTCAAATGAATGACCCAGACAATATCATTTTCATACCCTATTGATTTAAATGAAATTTAATATCGCATTAAATCACTTGGTTATTGATAATTTATATCCACTAACCATTCACTTAAATAGAAATAAAATTACATTGTTTTTAAATGATAATCTTATTGCAAGGCTGTCTGAAAATATTTGCCTTAAGTATCTGAGAAAGAAATTTAGTAGCTTGTATTTAAAATGAAACTACCAAAATTTCAGACAGCCTTTCTTATTTTCCAATACAATACACAATTGTAAAATCCGTGTCATTTTCTCCCTCAACCTTCTTGACTGATATCAAACTTGTTTGATTTTCTGAAATTTTATTAATTTTTATTTCGTTAATTTTATCTTGTAATTCCTCTTTTACTTTTTCTGATAAATTCGACCAATTTTACTACATCTTCATTATCTTTATAATCTTTTTCCAAAATTTGCAGCGCTTCTTCCAATTTTAATTTTTTCTTGAAAACGATTTTATAAACTTCTCTCAAAGTTTTTATCTGCTCTTCAGAAAATCCTCTTCTCTTAAGCCCTACAATGTTGATATAAACAGCTCTCGCTTTATTTCCTTCAGAAAGCATATAAGGAACCACATCTTGATTCACAGCTGAACATCCACCAATCATCGCATGTCTTCCAACTCTCGTAAACTGATGAACTGCTGTAAGTCCACCAACAACTGCCCAATCTTCAACTTCCACATGTCCCGCAAAAGTAGCTGCATTTGCTAGAACGCAATGATCTCCAATAATACAGTCGTGAGCGATATGAACATATGCCATAACAAGCGTGTCATTCCCGATTCTCGTTTCGTATTTATCAGTCGTTCCTCTATGAATCGTAACAAATTCTCTAATTTTATTATTATCTCCAATTACAACCCTAGTTTTTTCGTTATTAAACTTCAAATCCTGTGGTACTTTTCCAATCGATACAAAAGAAAAAATATAATTATTTTCTCCAATTATAGTTTCACCCTCAATTACAACATGCGATTCTACAACAGTTCCATTTCCTATTGTAACTTCAGGACCAATTATTGAATACGGACCAATTTTTACATTTTCTCCAAGTTTAGCATTTGGATCAACAATTGCCGTTGGATGTATATTATTTGAACTCATAAATTAATACCTCTTCATTTTTTATTTGTCTTTACATATCTGTTACAGCAAATTTTAATTCACCTTCACTCACAACAGCTCCATCAACTAAACATTTCCCTTTTGCTACAATAATATTTCTTCTTACACTTAATTTTTCAACCTCAAGTCTTAACTGATCTCCAGGTACAACAGGTTTTCTAAATTTACATTTATCAATTGACATAAATAAAGGTATCTTTCCAGGTTCTAACATAAGTAGTCCAACTGCCTGTGCAAGTGCTTCCATTTGTAAAACTCCTGGCATAACAGGTTTTCCAGGAAAATGTCCTTGAAAAAATTCTTCATTCATTGTCAAATTTTTAATTGCAACCAAACTATCTGTTCCATTTTTTTCTATCACTCTATCTACCAATAAAAATGGGTATCTATGTGGCAATATTTTCATAATATCTTCTATATTCATAACTGTTTCCATCTTAATTTTCCTCCTAGAATATTATTTTTTATTTAAAT
>ERZ773066.42-NODE-42-length-67677-cov-3.843867_pt1 | contig 67677 bp, 58 predicted proteins | sample MGYA00580573_ERZ773066 | MGnify/ENA primary metagenome ERZ773066 (study PRJEB29015, sample SAMEA2738128) | human oral metagenome | biome: human oral; feature: human-associated habitat; material: saliva | place: China | collected 2203 ... | reverse complement strand
TGATATTTTTTTATTTCAAAGAATGAAACCCCATAAAAAGCGAAAACGCATGGTCATCCGACTATGCGTTCTCTATTTACTCAACTTTTAAGATTTTGTATACTTACACTCTCACGAGCTCGAGTATACACGACTAATTAAACAAAACTTTCTCCCAACGGAGATAAGCATATCTTATGTTAGCCCTAAGGCCATAACATTCATGAAACAAAAGCACAACTCATAAAAGATGTGCGATTGGAATACAAAAGTAAGGTTTTTATTTTAATACAACAAATAATTTACTTTTTTTTATTTATTCGTATTTAACCTACTTCTTTTCGGCCTATGATAACTGCGATATTCGTCCAAAGGGATTTCAATATCGGGCTCACGAAGTACACCTTGCTGCGGAAGAAGGAACTTAACATACCGTATATTCAAGCCTCTTTCTATCCACATGCGTTCATAATAGGTTTGAATGGATAAGATTTTGCGCGTTTCTTCATCTAAACCTGCGGTATGATATAGGTCATCTGTTGAGAAAATTACAGGCAAATGATTTTCCTGTATCATATAAGTGGTATAGGTAAAGAGGAAATTTGAGTCGGTCTTTACATGCATTATTCCCTCATCAACAAGGAAGTTTCGATAACGATTCAAGAAGAAAGTACTGGTCAAACGCTTGCGGGGATTCTTCATTTGCGGGTCACTGAAGGTGAGCCAAACCTCATTTACCTCGTCTTTACCAAAGAAACTGTCAATGATTTCGATATTCGTGCGCAAGAAAGCAACATTCTTTAGTCCTGCTTCCAAAGCCTGCTTGGCTCCTGTCCACATACGCGCTCCCTTGATGTCTACGCCAATAAAGTTCATTTCTGGATAGAGACGAGCCAATTCTACCGTATATTCTCCCTTGCCACACCCTAATTCCAACACAATCGGATGATTGTTTTTGAAATACATTTCACGCCAATGTCCTTGCATTTCAAAAGGTACATTGTCGACAACTGAATACGGATATTGAAAGACATTGCTAAATGTCTCCATCTCGGCAAACTTGGCTAACTTTCCTTTTCCCATAGAATGAATTTATTGCAAAGGTACAAGGAAAGTATGATATACACAACTTTCAGAGGCATTATCCAAAAGAATACAACAAAATCAAATTGAAAACATGAAACCAAAGGCCAAAGAAAATGGGCACCAAACCCTGAAATCCTTTCATAAACGAAAGGTTTCAACGTTTGATACCCACAAAAAGAATATCTTTGTTTAAGCCTCTTTCACTTCTACTGAAGCCTTCTTCAAGTCCTCATAGAAGTTAACACGAGCCATGTTCATATAGGGAACAAGCCACAAAAAGCCTATACAGCAAGTCAATATTGAAAGTATTGCCCAACCGATGAAACTCAAATCAAGTAAGAAAAGCTCAAGTTTGTGGCCATCCATCATGCGCATACTCTCCTCAATAGCAGCGTTATTCTTCATCTCTGGATTATCTTTCAAGATGTAAGGTGTCATTGCATACGAATAAGACTTAATGCAACCAGGAATTAATAACAGCAAACTCCAGAGGAAAATATAAACATAATACAACAAGGTTGTAGTCAAAACTCTTGGAAACAGCTCTTTATTGTAGCCCTCAAACAAGTCTTTTGCTGTTGCTTCTCCACCTCTTACAGCGCCAAGGAAAAGCGTCTGATAGCCCCAAGTTAAAGGAAGTGCCAAGATAAATAGCACTAAACCAATAAGATGTAAGATAGCAGGACTATCCTTATCTCCTGATAAAGCTTGGGTAATACCAATGATAAGTACATAAGCTAAGGTAATAAGAACAAAGTTTCCCCACTTGTTTTCCAAGGCACTTAGCGCTCGGTTCTTGTAATTTGTAATACTGTCCATAGTATAAAATAAATTAATTGATGAGTAAATAATTTACATTCGACGGCACAAAGCCATCGAATGCGTATTTAGATTTAATTGTTTATCCAATGACAACTGTGGTCCAACCATGCTTATCTTCAATGGTTCCATACTGTATTCCACGCAAGGTTTCATAGAGTTTGGTTGACCATGGGCCTGGCTTTTCACCGAAGCTATACACTTTTCCGGTATCCATATCGTCAAGATGAGATATCGGTGAGATGACGGCGGCTGTTCCACAAGCTCCTGCTTCCTCAAAAGTCTCAAGCTCTTCTTCAGGAACTGGGCGACGCTCTACCTTCATTCCAAGGTCTTCTGCAATCTGCATCAGACTCTTATTGGTAATAGATGGCAGAATGGAAGTACTCTTTGGAGTAACATAAGTGTTATTTTTTATTCCAAAGAAATTGGCTGCTCCACACTCATCTACATATTTCTTTTCCTTTGAATCGAGATAAAACTCACTGGCATAGCCCTTTGAATGTGCAATAGAATTGGCCTTCAAACTGGCTGCATAGTTGCCACCCACCTTATATTTACCTGTTCCAAGCGGTGCCGAACGGTCGTAATCACGAATAATAACATAGGGGTTGGCAGAGAAACCTCCCTTGAAATAAGGGCCAACTGGAGTCACAAAAATCATAAATAGATATTCTTCGGAGGGATGAACACCTACTTGTGCCCCTGTTCCTATCAGCAAAGGACGCACATAAAGCGTTGCCCCGCTCTCATAAGTAGGGATATATTCCTGATTAAGACGAACGACTTTCTTCACCATTTCAATGAAAAGGTCGGTCGGAACCTCTGGCATCAGAATGCCACGGCAGGTGTTTTGCAGACGCGATGCATTCTCTTCAACACGGAAAACGCGTACTTTCCCGTCAGGACAACGATAAGCTTTCAACCCTTCGAAAGCCTCTTGACCATAGTGAAGGCATGTAGCTGCCATGTGAAGATGAATATATTCTTCTGAGCATACCTCTATTTCGCCCCACTTTCCGTTGCGATAATAGCAGCGAACATTATAATCTGTTGGTCTGTAACCAAACGATAAATTAGACCAATCCAAGTCTTTCATCACCTTAAATGTTTTATTGTTTATTTTTATTTCAACTACAAAAGTACGAAGAAAAATACGCACGACCAACAAATCCCTGTCAAAATTAATCACGTTTTTTATTTATTATCGTTGGAAAATGCCACTTTTCGATGAAACAAAAACGCCTTAATGATTGACCATATTATTCAAATTATCAATCTCTCATGGTGAAAAAGCAAGTTGATAAGCAATGAATAAATTTACATTATTATTGAATCTGCAAGTCCACGAAAGCCACTACATCCGTCAATAAAATTCAAAGCACATTTGCTTTTGCCTTAAAAATTTATTATCTTTGCATCAGGGAAAGTATTGATATGCTTTCCCTTTTTTCATGGTTCTATTCATAAGGGCATATCAAACGGCCCTTTATCAAAAATAATCCTTACAAAATAAGCTCATAATTTGGGGCATTTTACCGCACGAAATGGCATTCTTTACGACCCGATTCCATAGAGAACAACAGCCAAACTGACGCTAACGAGCAACCAAGAAGCTACCAACAAGGTTGCAAACCCTTTATAGTTGTCCGTTATTCTTACATCTTTCTTAAACTTTGTTAATGCAATTAAGGCTATAATATTACAGCTTTCGACATTAAAAAGCCATAAATTCAGCTTATATCAAGCATCTTTTTCTAAGATTTTTTTAATCTCGTTATCTGTTTTTGTCAGCTTATCTTTGCAAAGTTTAATCAGCTTTTGTGCCTTCTTTAGTTGTTCACTGAGCGCATCAATCCCAAGTTCATTGTTCTCCATTTGCGTCACAATATGCTCTAACTGATGCAAAGCCTCTTCATACTTTAATTCTTCTTTTGCCATATTCTTTATTTGATAATTGATAGAATGGTTCCGTTTTCAAGTATTGTTTCTATTTCATCACCGCTCTTCAACAGTGTCTTGTCTTTCACTATTCGCCCATTTAACATGGTCATGCTATAGCCCCGATGCAGCAACAACGTAGGATCGAGCGACTTTACACGCTGACTAAGTAAGCTTAAATGATAGTTTTCGCGCATCATCTGTTGTTCTATAGTCGGTTTTATGCCCTGTTTCAACTGCTCAAGTCTATGAGTTTCTTGCACCAAATGGGTTTGAATAGCCGTTGTTAAAGCTTGAAACCTATGTTCAAGCATAGTCTCTTGGCGCTCCTTATACAAGGAAAAAAGCATTGGAATCTTCTCTCCAAGGTGTTGAAGTTGAGCTTTTTCCATTTCCATTCGATGCCGAACACTGGTTAAAAGTTCTGTTTGTGCATCGAGAACACGCTCATAAACTTCTTCCAAATGGTCTACAAGGAAGGCTGCAGCGGCTGTAGGCGTTTTCACACGAGTATGAGAAACCATGTCAAGTACAGACTCATCGCGGTCGTGTCCGATACCCGTGATGACGGGAAGTGGAAAGTTTGCCACGTTCTCGGATAGCGAAAGGGTGTCAAACCCGCTCATATCGCTCGTGGCACCACCACCTCTTATGATCACAACCACATCGAAATCATCCATCCGTTGATTGATTTTGTTGAGGGCAGCAATCACACTTTGTTCTATCTCCTCACCTTGCATGACGGCAGGAAACAAGCGAGTATAGAACTTCAATCCATAGGAATTGTCGTTCAACTGATGACAGAAGTCACCATAACCCGCGGCATTTGCGCTTGAAATAACAGCGATTCGTTGGGCAAAAAGCGGTAGTTCGAGCTCCTTTTGCAAGTCGAAAATGCCCTCAGCTTGTAGCTGTTTGACTATCTCTAAGCGTTTACGTGCCATGTCACCCATAGTAAATTCGGGATTGATATCTGTCACAATCCATGAAAATCCATAGGCTTCGTGGAAGTCGGGATAAACCTTTAGCATCACTTTTAGCCCTGCATGAAGATATTGTCCGCTAACTTTCTCAAACTTAGGGCGCAGTGTTTGCCACTTGTTTTTCCAGCATTTGGCTGACGCTTTGGCTACAGGCGTGTTACTGAAAAGCTCTTTCTGTATCAATTCCATATAGCAATGGCCCCGCACTTCGCGAAGTTCGGAGAGCTCAGCTTCAACCCAATACTCGTTATCAAAGGCAGTTGAGATGACTTCTCGCACGAGATTGTTGAGTTCAAAGAGTGATAATGCTTTCATTTTCGACCTGAATTATAGGCTTTCCAAAAGTCAGGAACGCCGTAACCAAAGACATTATTGGGCGTGGTTGCATTGTTTCCGCTCTCAATGACAAGGCTGATAATCTCACGGGCAGACTTATCTGGCAGTGCCTGCCAAAGGCAAGCGACCATCCCAGAGATAAGGGGTGCAGAGAAAGAAGTACCCATTTCATCGACTATAGTGCCTCTACCTGAGATGACAGCTGTAGGACTTCCATAGGCCATTACATCGGGTTTGACTCGTCCATCCTGTGTAGGTCCAACGCCAGAAAAGGCTGCATTCACGCCCGAAGGTGAGATTGCACCAACCGTAAGAATATCTTTTGCATCAGCAGGGAAATTGATTTTCTTCCATGTTCCCATGCCATCATTGCCTGCACTGTTTACCAACACGATACCTTTTGATGCCAACAGCGATGCCGTTCGCGAGATAAGGGTCGTCATTCCATCCATTTCGTCATAGTGATGATTGGTAGATGCGTCATCAAAATCATGATAACCGAGCGATGAGTTGATGATATCCACCCCCATAGAATCGGCATATTCCACTGCTTCTGCCCAGTAATCCTCTTCTGCAATGCTTTCCGTTTGGCGGTCTTCACAACGTATCAACAGATAGGAAGCATCCGGAGCACTGCCTACATAGATACCCGGCAGGTCGGCAGCCATAACAGAAAAGACCATCGTTCCATGCTCCATCTCCGAGAAAATGCTTTTAGAACGAGGCACAACAAAGTCGTTCTGTCCCACAATTCGACATTTTTGCAGGCATGGAATACGGTCAACATTCATAAAACCAGCGTCAAGGACGGCAATCATCTTGCCCTTTCCGCGATATCCTGAGGCGTGCATCTTAATCCCATTTAACGTGAGAAGTTGTTCTTTTGTGACGCCAAAGCGGTTGCCTTCTGCTATGGTATCCCAACGATTAAACTCCTTTTTAAAGTTCAATCTGACGGAGTTTGTGATAGAATCTGGTGAAGAGAATGTGCGGAAAACACTCTTCACAAAAGGTAATTTCAATAATTCATAAACCTTTCCTGGGTTACTACAGCGCACAAGTATGGTGTTATTCCATTTGCTTTTGCCCACAATCTTCAACTCTTTTGATGCCGAAATGGCATGCAAATAACTTTCATTGAGTGGTAAATCGGTTGAATCAATGGCAATATGTTGGCGCTTTCGTCGCTCAATTGCACGTGGCGAAAGGTATTCAGAAGGGGCATTTAACGAATAGCGCGAATGGTTTTTATCTTTCAAGGTCACGCGAAACATATAGCATTTTCCACCAGGATAAGAAATCATCTCGGTGGCATTGACTCTTGCAAAGGCAGAAGCCACACAGCAGAGAAATGCAAACATGAACAGGAAAGAAGTTTTATTCATTGATACATACTTAGGTTTCAAGTGTACAAAAGTAATATTTTATCTCATAAAAACAAAGAAAAACGGATGAAAACCAGTTCACACTGAAAATAGTTATAACTTAAAGAACAACCTAATGAAATTTTATTTATCTTTGCGATTGATTCATATTATATTCGAACAACAGTTTTTCTTAGATACGAACGCACATGAAATGTAATCTAAAATCATTCTTATTGTCGGCAGGAACACTGCTTCTGACAATGTGTTTCAACACTACTTATGCACAGAAATGGGACGATAAAATCATCATTTCGCAATGTACTGACCAATATGTCATGTCACTTGACCATGAGAATCCTATCGTTAAGAACACGAAACGCTATGTTTACGAATCTAATTCGGCTATAACCGTCAACCCAGAAACAGCTGCTTTCTACGGAGAGAATATCACTTTAGACGATGTTTCGGGGCGAGGAGTGAAGTTATATAAGAATATTACCCCAGAGAATGTATTCTATGATGACACTAAAGCCTGTATCATTCGAGGATACATTGATAAGAAAGGTGGAACTTGTAAAGCCTCATTTGAACGTACTTTCAAAGATATCAAATACTTTACCCGCATATATCTCCTTGAAGAGTATTTCATTCGAGATAAGACCTTGACAATAACCATCCCCAAACAACTATCAGGTTATCACATCAAAGAAATGAATTTTAAGGGATTTAACATTGAAACCTCCCATAAATCTACCCCAGAAGGCGAAACCTTTACTTACACTTTGCACAATGCGGACCGCATGAAAGAGGATAAAATGATGCCCCCTATCTCAAATGTATACCCATATTTGCTCATCACGGGGTCGTTTTCAGATGCCAATGCGCTTTATTCTTGGTCAAAAGAAATGGCAAATGTAGACTGCACTATACCCAATTTAAAGGAACTTTTACAAGAAATCAACGCACATAGTAAAACAGATGAAGACAGGATTAGTAACACTTACCAATGGATTCAGGACCATATTCGCTATGTAGCCTTTGAAGCTGGCATCGCAGGACACCGCCCAGATACGCCTAAAGAGGTGCTTCGCAAACGATATGGTGACTGTAAAGGTATGGCCTTATTACTGAAAACGCTCCTCAAAGCGCAAGGTTTTGACGCACGACTTACCGACATTGGAACGGATGAAATACCTTTTAAGATGAGCGAAGTACCTACACTTGCTGGCGCCAACCACGTCATTTGTACGCTTTTTTACAAAGGAAAGACCTTCTACATCGATGCTACTTGCAACCACATTCCATACACTTATACGCCACAATACATACAAGGTTCAGAGGCAATGATAGAGAATGGAGACAAGCCTTTGATGCAAATCGTGCCACAACAAAAGGCAGATTCGTCCATTGATAGCCTCTCTTATGCTTACCATTTGCAAGGAGATGCACTTGTAGGAAAAGCAAACTATCTGCTAAGAGGCGACATGAAAGAATGGTTTATGAGTTTAATTGACGATGCAGGAAATAAGAATAGCGAAGAGATTTTAGCCAATAATCTTAATTCTGACACGCATAACATGACGGTTAATAACGTGAAATGGATAGATAAAGACGCACGAAATGTGTGGGCAAATTTTGTTGGTGACATCGTCAATCAGCCTGCAATACAACAAGCTGACGGTGAAATCTATGTTGAACTCAACCCTCATAATAACCTCTTTGACAACAGAATAGACACCACGGGGCGTGCAAATGACTATTATTTCCCTGTGCGTTGCAACATCGTTCGACAGGCTTCATTGCTTATTCCCACGGGTTATAAGGTGGATTATCTGCCCCCTTCGGCCAAATTCTCTACGCCCGAAGGTATCCTCACATGTCATTTCAGCCGAAAAGGAAACACTATTCTCTTCCACCAAAAGATGCAAATCAACCATCGTCGCATACCCATTGCAAACATTCCAAAATGGAATGAGACCATAAGTAAATGGAAAGATGCTTGCAACGAGCAGGTAGTATTGAAGAAATAACAAAGCGAATAACATATAAATAATACTCATCTATAAACAGATCCATATTTATGAAGAAGCTATTAACTATGCTTTTGTTGGCCATCATCGCACTACCAACATTAGCGTTTGACGACAACGACTACCAAAAGTTTGTCAAAGAGGTGAAAGAAGACGTATGGAAAAAGGACCTTCCACAATTCAAAAACCGCACAGTTCCTGAGCAATACAAGAACGAATCGGCTGTGATTTTGGCACGATATGAGGAACTTTCCATCGACTTAAGTAAGAAATTCAACTTCTTTGCCTTTGCAAACCTCAAGCAAAACACAGCAAATCACCTGAGACGTTATCTCGTTAAGATAAACGATAAAGCTGCACTTGATAACTACTCTACATTTGATTTCCGCACGTATGACCGCTCTTTCAATGATCTTTTGCTTCGCGAAGACCATCGAACTGTGCTTGGAGTGCGCGTCATTAAACCCGATGGAACTATTAAAGAGGTAAGCAGTGACGAATATCAAGACGCTAACGAGGGCAAGAAAGGACAAGAAAAGCGCGCCAAACTGGCTGTACCTGACTTGCAAGTTGGTGACATGTTAGACTATTTTGTCTATGACTTTGACGTGATAAAAGAGGATAACTTCGACCCAACTTTATTCTTTTTTGGAGCTGATTACCCAATACTTGACTACACGATTCATTGCGAAATAGACAAGAAACTCTGTACACAATATCGCACGATGAATGGCGCTCCAGACTTTAAATCGGGTGAAAAAGGTGACTATATTACCCTTGATGTGCACGCTAAAAACATAGATAAGACGCTGCCAAACTATGCTTTTAACCCTATTGCACAGGCTCCATTCACGTTACTTTATGTTACCAACAACAACATCGCTTTACTCTATACACCACAGAGCGCAAAGCAAAAGGGACTGCAAGCAAACCCTGATCCAAAGGTGATTCAACAGGATGCATGGACTGATTGGGATGATCACTGCCCCAAATGGGTATTCAACAAGAAGATGGGTAAGGTCATTAAGAATGCTAAAAAGCTTGGAAGTGATGAAGAAAAAGCTGACTATGTATACAACTATTGGGTATTACAATCACTGTATTTCAATAGACCTCAAGAGACAGATGATAACTTTTCTACGCTCTTTACGACCATTCTTGATATGTTGAAAGTACCTTATAGTCGTGCAATACTAACCAGCTGGTATAACGAACCCCTTGATCAGCTCATCAGTTATATCGATGTTTCACGCGCAATTATGCTCAAAAACGGGAAATGTTACTTTCCTTTGAACAACGTAGTAAGTGCAAATGTCATCCCTTCTCTTTATCAAAACCGAGATGGAATGTATACAGACAGGGCGAAAAAGTTTTATAAAGGCCCATTCACTACATTCAAAACAGCAGGTTCCAAGGCTTCAGACAATGTAGAAAAAGTTACGATTGACGCCACGATTACAGATGGAATATTAAATATTAAGCGTCAAAACACAACGACAGGTTGCGAGAAAGAAGGTCTCATTTCGACTTATTCCACTGGTGAAGATCTCGTGAAAGCATGGGGCAAACCCTATGAAGTTACGACCTCATCTGACATCTATAACTATAAAGAAAGCGAATCAAAGGCGAGGGCAACTGAACGAGCTGAGAAGGACAAACAAGTCATTCCGGAGAGGTTTTCAAAAGAAATCAAAGCCTATCATGATAGAGCTGCCATGAAGATTAATGCCACAAGCGTAGACAATTACGCTGAAAACAACACTCCATTTGTCTATACAACAGACTATCAAATGGATGGATTGGTGAAAAAGGCAGGCCGTAATCTTGTGGTTTCTGTAGGTCAGTTGTTTGGACAACAAACTCATATTGAGGGTAAAGATCGTAAGCGTGATGCGGATTTAATCTTTGATTTCCCCCGCACTTACACTGTGACCATGAACCTAACGATTCCTTCTGGCTATTCTATTGCACCTGAAAGTCTGCAAAAACTCAATAATAACATAGACAATGAGTATGTAAACTTCACAACAAAAGCCCAAGTTCGTGACGGAAAACTCGTCATAAACTTTGATAAAGTGTATAAACAGCAACGCATACCTGTTGCAAAATGGGCGCAGATTCTTGCCATGCTTGACCAAGCTTACGAGTTTACAAGTCAGCAAGTTGTATTGAAGAAGAATTAAACACACCTCACATCCTCTTTTGCCTTGCCTTTGTCTGAAACATGATATCCTTAAAACAATCGGATAAAAGCAAGGCAAAAGTGGTGTTTTATGCATTACATTTATTTAACAAAATAATCAAATTAATTTACAACAAAATCTATTTTATCAGATAAATCAAAATCAACGAGTCTTTCATTCACATGAAATGACTGCATCATTCCATTCATTTTATCTCATAAAATCAGCCTGTTTGTTTCATAAAATGACTCACTTGGCAAAGCAATTCGATATGGATTAATACAGGTTTCGACCCTATCCTACCAAAAGAACAAAATAAAGCACGAAAAAAGGGAAAGCACTTTCGCACTTCCCCTATAGCAAAGATAATAAAATGTAAAGGCAAATGCAAATGTGACTTGAATTTAATTTACAACACAACACCGTCCACCCACCTCTTAAAACGCATTATTATTTAGAACTATTCACATCATCATACGCACTATGTCGGGCAAATTGTGCTACGACATACGAGCAAACGGCACGAATCTTTTTATTGTTTCGTCGTGCATAAGCTACGGCTTCATCAAGTAAGGCGCGTGCAACGCCACGACCTTCATAAGCTTTTTCTACGAGAGTATGCGTGATTGCGAAACATTCTTTGTCGTCCCATTCATACTCCATTTGACCGATTTCAACTCCGTTTTCAAGTGCAACGAAACGGCCACCTGTTGGCTTTTCTTCTTGTTTTATTTGCATATCACTTTGTTTTTAATAGCATCACATGACGCTAAAAGCATTGCAGCAAACCTCTTGCCAAGCCTCTTTAGCTGTCAAGCTGACTGCCAGCTTCAGCCCACTAAAAGTAAATAGAAAGCGATTTACACCATGATTCATCATATTTTCGTTACATTTCATCTTTATAAACAAGGTGAAACCAAAAATAATTTTGTATATTTGCATCATGGATAATAAGGAAGCTACACTGCAATTAGGTACACAACCCGTTGGGAAATTGCTGTTACAATATGCCATGCCGGCCATCGTTGCCATGATGGCAGCATCGCTTTACAACATCGTTGACAGCGTTTTTATCGGTCAACGCGTTGGACCAATGGCAATTTCTGGCCTTGCTATCACCTTCCCTTTTATGAATTTAGCAAGCGCTTTCGGTGCAGCGGTGGGCGTAGGAGCATCTACTTTGATATCTGTTAAACTGGGACAAAAAGACTATAAGACTGCAGAAAACATCTTAGGAAACACGATTTCATTGAACCTTATCATAGGAATTGGGTTCTCGATAGTGTCATTATTGTTCCTCAATCCTATTCTTCGATTCTTTGGAGCCAGTGATGCCACGTTGCCATATGCCCGAGATTACATGCTGATTATATTGGGAGGAAACGTCTTTTCGCACATGTATTTCGGCATGAATGCCGTACTTCGTGCTGCAAGTAAGCCGCGACAAGCCATGTATGCCACGATATTTACCGTTGCAATGAACACTCTTCTCGACTATATCTTCATCGTAGAATTTGGTTGGGGCATTCAAGGTGCGGCCTATGCAACAATACTTGCCCAGGTGATGGCCCTTATTTGGCAGCTTCATATCTTTAGTAACAAGAAGGAACTACTCCATTTTCAGCGCGGAACTTATAGGCTTCGGAAGTCCTTAGTGAGGAACATCATCGGCATAGGAATATCTCCTTTTGCCATGAATACATGTGCCTGCATGGTGGTAATCTTTATTAATCAGCAGCTCGTTCGTTACGGAAGTGACTACGATGTGGGTGCATACGGCATCGCAAATAAGGTTTCTTTCGTCTTCATTATGTTCGTAATGGGCATCAATCAGGGTATGCAACCGATAGTAGGATATAACTATGGCGCGCAACAATTAATGAGAATGATTCGCGTTGTAAAGCTATCGATTGTGGCAGCAACGGCAGTTGTGTTCACAGGATGGCTCATTGGGATGTTTGCTCCCTATTATTGTGCACGCGCATTCACCAAAGATCCGACGCTGATTCGCTTGGGAATGAAAGCCATTCGGTTAAGCATGATTATGTATCCTGTCATAGGTAGTCAGATGGTTACAGCGTTTTTCTTTCAAAGTATCGGTAAGGTTAAGATTAGTATCTTCCTATCTTTGTCGCGACAACTCATCTTTTTACTTCCTGCTTTGATTGTGATGCCAATGTGGTTTGGCGTAAATGGTGTTTGGTATGCAATGCCATTTTCGGATGGTTTCGCTGCCGTCATAGCCGCTTTAATGCTGATGGGCTACATGAGAAAATTCAAGAAACAATATAATGAAATACAACATGAAAGACCAACAGATAATTATTAATATAGGAAGGCAAATAGGAAGCGGTGGAAGAATCATTGCAAGACAACTTGCAGAGGTGCTAAACTGCGCCTTCTATGACCGAGAACTCTTGAATCTTGCAGCCAAAGAAAGTGGTTTTAGCGAGAAGTTCTTTGAGCAAAATGATGAGAAGAAAGGCTTCCTTCATACGCTTTTTCACGTCAATATCCCACTAATGGGCGAGAATAACTTCTATAAGAACGACTTCTCTCAAGAGAGTTTATACCAATTTCAGAGTGATGCCATCACCAAAGCTGCCCGAGAAGGCAACTGCGTTTTTGTGGGAAGAACGGCCGATTACGTACTGCGTGAGTTTCCAAATACAGTGAATATCTTCATCACGGCTAAGCTTGAAGACCGCATTCAGCGTGTTGCTGAACGGCAACATTTGTCAGAAGAAGAAGCCAGAAAATATATTTCAGCACGTGAAGAGGCCCGCGCTATCTATTATAACTACTATACTGGTAAGAAATGGGGAGCCTCTGAGAGTTATGATCTCTGTGTAAATAGCAGTATCTTAGGCTTAGATGAGACTGTAGAATTTATCACATCATTTATAAAAAGACGTTTTAAGCAATGAAGAAAATAGGCATTATCAGCGACACTCACGCCTATTGGGACGATAAATATGAGCTATATCTCGGCGAATGTGACGAGATATGGCATGCTGGAGACATAGGTTCCGTGGAACTTGCCGACCGCTTTGAAGCGATGAAACCTATCTTTCGAGCAGTTTATGGCAATTGCGATGGCTATGAATTACGAGCCCGTTATCGTGAGATTCTACGCTTTAAATGTGAAGATGTGGATGTAATGATGACACACATTGGCGGTTATCTGGGACGTTATGAACGTGCAATTGTCCCGAAACTCATGGCATCTCCGCCCGACTTATTTATCTCTGGACACTCTCATATCCTTAAGATTATGCCGGATAAAAGCTTGAATCTTCTCCACATTAACCCCGGAGCAGCAGGTATGCAAGGCTGGCATAAAGAACGAACCATAGTTCGTTTGACGATTGAAGGAAACAAATTCACTGATTGTGAAGTAATAACATTAGGACAGAAACATTCAAAATTATAGATAATATGAAGACATATCTTGTGACAGGTGCCGCTGGTTTCATTGGCGCTAACTACATTAAGTATCTCCTTTACCGTAAGTATAAGGACCAAGACATTAGAGTTATCATCCTCGATGCACTCACTTATGCCGGCAATCTCGGTACAATCAAAGATGATATTGACGATAAACGTTGCGTGTTTGTAAAGGGAGATATTCGTGATCGCGAACTCGTTGATCGCTTATTTGCCGAAAATGACATTGACTATCTTGTCAACTTTGCAGCCGAAAGCCATGTAGATCGCAGCATAGAAGACCCACAACTATTTCTGAATGTTAACATTTTAGGGACTCAGAACCTTTTAGATGCGGCTCGGAGAGCTTGGGTTACGGGCAAAGATGAATGTGGTTATCCCACATGGAAAGCCGGAAAGCGTTATCACCAGGTATCAACCGATGAAGTATATGGCAGTCTTGGTGCCGAAGGATACTTCACTGAGCAGACTCCTTTGTGTCCACATAGCCCGTATAGTGCCAGTAAAACGAGTGCAGATCTATTCGTTATGGCTTATCATGACACGTTCCACATGCCCGTAACGATTACGAGATGTTCGAACAATTACGGCCCTTATCACTTCCCAGAGAAGTTGATTCCATTGATGATTAATAACATTTTAGAGGGCAAAAAGCTACCCGTCTATGGCGAAGGACTAAATGTTCGCGACTGGCTTTATGTGGAAGATCATTGCAAAGCCATTGATTTAGTTGTACGAGAAGGCCGTGAAGGTGAGATATATAATGTTGGAGGACACAATGAAATGACCAACATTGACATCGTAAAGCTAACGATTAAGACCATACATGATATGATGGAAGCCGATAAAGGCTTGCGTTCTGTACTCAAAAAGAAAGTAAAGGACGTGCAAGGTGACTGGGATATCAGTTGGATTAATAACGATTTAATCACTCATGTGACTGATCGTTTGGGCCATGATCAGCGATATGCCATCGATCCTACTAAGATAAAAGAAGAACTTGGGTGGTATCCTGAGACACGATTTGCCGATGGTATCGTCAAGACTATTAAGTGGAATCTCGACAATCAGCAATGGATTGAAGAAGTAACCAGCGGAGATTATCAGAAATACTACGCTGAAATGTATGGTAATAGATAACCCTCTAATCAATAATATCCCCCAACCATGACAAAGAAAATCATGCTTTTAGGCTCTGGAGAGCTTGGAAAAGAGTTTACTATTGCAGCAAAACGTGTTGGACTTCATGTCATTGCATGCGATCGTTACAATGAAGCGCCTGCAATGCAAGTGGCAGATGAACGCGAAATCTTCAATATGTTGGATGGTGACGCCTTAGCAGCCGCTGTGGAAAAGCATAGTCCTGACATCATCGTTCCAGAGATAGAAGCTATCAGAACAGAGCGACTTTTTGACTTTGAACAACGTGGAATACAAGTTGTTCCCTCTGCAAAAGCGGTCAACTTCACAATGAATCGTCGCGCAATTCGTGACCTTGCATCTCGTGAATTGGGCCTACGCACAGCCAAATATTACTATGCAAAGACCTTCGAAGAGTTCAAACAAGCTGCAGACGAGATTGGTTTTCCTTGCGTGGTAAAGCCATTAATGAGTTCAAGTGGACACGGACAAAGTTATGTTCATAATGATAATGAGCTGCAAGCAGCTTTCCATGAGGCCATGGAAGAAGGCAGAGGAGACGTTAAAGAGGTTATCATTGAAGAGTTCATTGACTTTGATTCAGAGTTCACTCTACTCACTGTAACTCAAAAGAACGCACCAACCATCTTCTGTCCCCCTATTGGTCATGTGCAGAAATCAGGCGATTATCGTGAGAGTTGGCAGCCATTTTGTCTCCCCGATGAAGCCTTATCACAAGCTCAACACATGGCAAACGAGGTGACAAAAGCATTGGAAGGATACGGCATTTGGGGTGTAGAATTCTTCCTAACCAAGCAGGGAGAAGTCATCTTTTCAGAGCTAAGTCCGAGACCACATGACACAGGTATGGTCACGCTGGGACACACAACAAACCTCAACGAGTTTGAACTTCATCTGCGAGCTATTATGGGTTGGCCCATACCTGCTATTCATTTAGAGCACAACGGCTGTTCAGCTGTCATCCTTTCAAAAGAAAACGCCGACCATGAACCTACATATAATCTCATGGAGGCATTGAAAGAAGATTGCACGCGCGTTCGAATCTTCGGCAAACCCGACCAACATGTCAACCGAAGAATGGGCGTTATGCTATGTTATGGCAGCCTCGACAGCGATATGAATGAGTTGCGTGACAAGGCAAAACGATTGGCTGCAACTGTTATTAAATAAGTAACACGTGGAAGAAATAGATAAAATTGACACGATAACCAAGTTTCTTGACGACCTCGAGAAACTTGGAAAGCAACTCTCTCTCATTCAAGAAGAGCAGAAAAATGTGCTTGCTTATATGCTGAATCTAAAGCAAAAGCACAACACTGAGACGCAAGAATACAACCAGCTTGCAGTCAGAAGTAGAGACTTACAGGCTTTAATTGACAAATACCGCCCTATCTATGAGGAACGAATGTCATGGATAAGGGACATCAAAAAGAAAGGGAAAACAAAATAGATGAATGAATTAGGACAGCTAATTAACCTGCCGAAAATCATTGACCCACGTGGAAACTTGACTGTTGCTCAGGCTTTTGAGCATGTACCCTTTGCCATAAAGCGTGTTTATTGGACGTATGATGTACCCTCAGGTGAAAGCCGTGGCGGACACGCGCACTACAAATGTCGCGAGTTTATCATTGCCGTCAGTGGTAGCTTTGACGTGTGTCTTGACAACGGGCAAGCCAAAAAGACTTATCATCTCAATCACCCTTATCAAGGATTACTTATTGATACCAACATCTGGCGTACGTTAGAAGACTTCTCTTCGGGTGCCGTTTGCCTCGTGTTAGCCGAAGATGACTTCGATGAAAAAGACTATATATACGATTATCAGCTATTCCTTAGCCACTTAAAATGTTTGAAATAAAGCCCTATTCCCCTGAAATGAAATCCGAATGGGATGCGTTTGTTGGTGCATCTAAAAACGGATTGTTTCTCTTTTTCAGGGATTACATGGACTATCATCACGACAGATTTGAGGACCATTCGATTGTAGTTTACCGACAAAACAAGCTCTATGCACTCCTGCCGGCAAACATTTCACACGATGTTCTCTATACACATCAGGGGCTGACTTTTGGCGGATTGATTATCAACGAGCATTTCACTGCGGCTGAATCTATTACAGTTTTCAAGCTCATCAATGCCTATTTGCGCAATGAAGGCATACGAAAAGTGGTATATAAAGCTATCCCTTGGCTCTATCATCAGCAACCCGCTGAAGAAGATTTATATGCTATTTACCGCACAACTAACGCCCAATTAGTAGCCCGAGACATATCAACTGCCATCCGACTTGACATGCCCTTAGCCTGCAATGAGATGAGAAACAGGGGAATAAAAAAGGCACTTCACCATGGCATAATAGTCGAAGAAAGTAATCGTTGGACTGACTTTTGGGAGGTATTGACGACAAATCTACAAACCAAATATCATGTTTCGCCCGTTCATTCGCTGTCAGAAATACGCATGCTTAAAGCCAGATTTCCAAACAACATCCGTCTTTTTACAGCACAATTAAACAATAAAGTACTTGGCGGAACGGTGGTATATGAATACGGAAATGTGGCACATACGCAGTATATTTCAGCCTCTTTAGAAGGTAAAAAGCTGCATGCTCTCGACCTACTTCTCGACAAATTGATTCATGAAGTATATCGAAACAAAACGTGGTTTGACTTTGGGAAATCCACCGAACAACAGGGAACAATCCTCAACGAAGGCCTCATCTTTCAGAAAGAGAGCTTTGGTGGCCGTGCCGTTTGTTATGATTGGTATGAATGGGACTTATGAAAATAGAATATCTTTCACTGCAACACATCACACAACAACATGCCGATGAACTTCACAAAGCTGTGCAAAAGGTCATCGATAGCGGCTGGTATCTTCAAGGAAAAGCTACAAACGACTTTGAAACGGCTTATGCTCAGTATATTGGAACGCAACATTGCATCAGCTGTGGCAATGGACTTGATGCGCTGACCCTCATCTTTAGAGCGTATAAACAGCTTGGAAAACTTCATGAAGGTGACGAGGTTATCGTGCCCGCCAATACCTATATAGCTTCTATTCTCGCCCTAACCGAAAACCGACTCAAGCCAATCCTTGTCGAACCTGATATGCTTTTGCAACTCGATGTCACACGGATTGAGGCTGCTATCACACCGAAAACACGAGCTATTCTGCTTGTACATCTCTATGGAACTTGTGCTATGCACACCATCATTAGCGCCATTTGCAAACGCCATAACCTACTGCTTGTAGAAGATAATGCCCAAGGTCACGGCCTAAAATGGCATGAAAAACATACGGGAAGTATAGGAGATGCCGCGGCACATAGCTTCTATCCAGGAAAGAATCTGGGTGCAATGGGCGATGCAGGCGCCGTGACAACAGACGACAATCAGCTTGCAACCATCGTCCGTTCTCTTGCTAATTATGGCAGCAATCGCAAGTATGTATTCCCCTATCAAGGCTTAAACAGTCGCATGGATGAATTGCAAGCAGCCGTATTAATGACGAAGTTGACCTACTTAGATCATGACAATCAACGTCGCCGATACATTGCAAAACGCTATGAAGAAGCTATTCGTCACGAGGCCGTTACACTGATAAAACCGCGCAATTCCGTGTTTCATATCTATCCGATATTATGCAAAAGACGCGATGAGTTGCAGCAATATCTGGCGTCGAAAGGTATTGAAACCCTCATCCACTACCCCATTCCACCCCATAAGCAGGCTTGTTATGCGGCATGGAACAGCCTACAACTCCCTATCACAGAACGCATTGCAGCAACAGAACTCAGTCTGCCCTGCAACCAAGCCATGACCGATAATGAGGTGGAATATGTCATTCATTCGATTAACACATGGGAAAAGACAATATAAGAACATAAAATATACAACTATGAAACCCACCATTTACAAAACCACAATCGTAGCATTATTGCTATTTTTCATTCCTTTTATGCCAACAAGTCAGGCACAACAGACCAAAAAGGAACTCGTAGGAGTACTCATTAATCATCAGTTTTATTCAAAAGATATGCCACTTAACGAAATCATGAGCATACAGAAAGGCTTTCAAAAGCTTGACGATGGCGAACAACATACAGTTCTTCACGTCCTTGTTCCTGACGATTTTGTAGCGCCAAAGACTTGGAAGAAATATGAAATCAAGCGCAGTAATGTCGTCAATGCCGACAAATTTGAAGCCAAAGTGCTCCTTTTTGATGAGATGAAAAAGGTAACTCATAGTGCAGACAAACAATTTAAGAACCTTAAAATCGGTCAAAAACTGCCAGGAACATTCACACTTCAAGATCTTGACGGAAACACTTGGACGCAAGATTCACTAAGAAACCGAGTGACAGTAGTTAATGTTTGGTACTCAGGATGTGGTCCTTGCAGGAAAGAAATGCCTGAACTATCAACCTGGAAGACCCGCTTTCCAGAGGTAACTTTCCTCTCTGCAGACTTCGAAAAGCCTGAGATTGTGAAAGCCATCACCGAAAAACATGGCTTCAACTGGACGCATTTGCCCAATGATAGATACTTTACGCAATGGGTAGGTAACGAAGGTTTCCCGCTAACGCTTATCATAGCAATGGATGGAACGCTGCAATACCTCTCACACAAAACATGTAATGAAACACGTGAAGAAGTGTTTAGACTCCTCAAATGGCTTACAACCATACAAAAAGAATAAGTTAGAATTAACTTAACAAAAGCCTCTTGAAGACAGCCTCTGTTTCAAACTTCAGCCCAATGGGTCACGAATAGGGCCGTTATTTGCTTGTTTAGATAAGTCATTGAGCACCAAAAGGTTTCATCATCACACATTATTTTCAGCACCGAAAACATGGATTTATATTGCAAATCAAGGCGAATGATAAAACCATTTGTGTCAGTTCATCATGTGAAATGCGTCAAATGGTGTCGTAAAATGGCTGCAATCATATGATGAAATGCAGCAGAAAGAATGATGAAATGAGATTCATGAGACATAAAATGACCTGAACCATGGTCTACAATTATTTGAACGATGTCTTCACTTAGCTCAAAAAAACAAGAAAACACAATGAAAACCCTGTTTAATTCTACAGAATGAGCTTTCAAAAGATATGTTTTTTTGAAGAAGATACTTTACAAAGAATAAAGTAAAAACTTAGAAAAAACAATAAAATCGGTTTCTCATATTCGTTTATTTCAACCTTATTTTTGTGTTGAAATGCAAGTCAACAGAATATGAGAAACCGCAGTATGCGTGAAGATTTAACCCACAAGAATCACCAAAACGGAGCGTGCTGCCTGCGCACCCATAACCAACGCCTGTTCAATATCAGCCGTTTTGCTCGGTCCACTGATAAAAGTCCCAAAGCCATAAGACGTCATTTTTATCCTCTTATAAGCCTGATGCATGTTATCTACGACTTGATTTCTGTCGAGAATAATAACTAAATTCTCTGAAATAAAACACACAACCTTCTCTTTCATGACTTGAGGTATCCAGATACAACCATTCTCTGCTACCCCAACTTCACCCTTAACAACGCCCACATCCGTGCCATTAAGGTCACTGGCTTCGGCAACTGTGTCGGGGTTTAGCTTGGCTTTGATGCCTGGAACATTACTGGCAATGACCTTAGCATTTGGATATGCCTCAGCAATTAAAGCGTTAAGGTCGTCTGTTGGCTTTGCTTCGACAATGTTTGCGCCTGCAGATTTAGTCATTTCTACAAACTGCTTGATAGGCTCAGGATAGGTAAGAGCGTCGATATGCAAGTCAGGCATGTCGTATTGTTGACGGATATGAGAACGCAATCTATCGAGAAAATCTTTCTTTTCCATAACTATTCATTACATGATTTCATTTAACCTGGCCTTTCTTCCATAGCTCGTGGAAAGACTTTTTGGCAAATTCGGGCTTCGTATGTCCTATTCCCCATGGATTGAGATACTTGAAATGAGTCATCCTTTCAGGGACAAAGTCGGCCAAAGGAGCAAACATTAATGCCGTATGATAAAGCCAAGAACTGTCATAAAGCACTTTCATTCCTTCAGACATTGCCTTTTTCATTCTGTCAGCCTTACCCATTTCATCAAGACTTTGACGCCAAACATAGATCTGACTACCAGGTGCTACCTCGGCCGGACAAATGTTATCACAACTCAAACACAATGAACAAGCACTGACATCACCATAGTTTTGCTTTGGATTGTGCATCATTCCAAGATTCACTCCGATAGGTCCTGGGATGACATAAGTATAACTATGCCCACCACTTCGACGGTAAACAGGGCAGGTATTCATGCAAGCGCCACAACGAATACACTTCAAAGTTTCCCAATGATCAGGGTTAGCGAGAAGCTTACTGCGTCCATTGTCAACCAAAACCACGTGCATTTCGCCACCTGGACGTGCCTGACGGAAATGTGAAGTGAAAGCAGTTGCAGGTTGACCTGTACCACATCGGCTGAGCAAACGATGGAAAACAGCCAATGAATCATAATCAGGCACAAGCTTTTCTATACCCATCGAAACGATATGTAGCTTCGGAATAGAGGTTGACATATCAGCATTTCCCTCGTTCGTACATACCACAATATCGCCTGTTTTGGCTACACCGAAGTTGCAACCAGTCATTCCTGCCTCAGCCTCTATAAACTCATTACGAAGCGAATAGCGTGCACACTGCGTAAGATATGTAGGATCATAGTTGCCAATTTCATGCGAAATGCCCTTCTCTTCGAACATCTTTCCAACCTCTTGTCGGGTCAAATGGATGGCAGGCATAACGATATGGCTCGGCCGTTGACCTAAAAGCTGGAGGATACGCTCGCCTAAGTCCGACTCAACAACATCGATTCCACGTGCTATTAGATAAGGATTCATCTCACATTCTTCCGTCAACATAGACTTCGATTTGACCATCTTCTTGACACCATGTGACTTGAGAATATCATATACAATGGCATTAAACTCGGCGGCATCACTGGCCCAATGCACAATGACTCCACGGCTTTCGAGTTGAGAAGTGAACTGCTCAAGGTAGTCAACAAGATGTGAAAGAGTGTGTCGTTTGATATCACTCGCGTGCTGTCGCAAGTCTTCCCATTCAGGCAACTGATGCGCAACAGCATCATGTTTCATACGAAGTGACCAGAAAGTTTGGTCATGCCATGTAGTTTTGTCATGGTTTTCGTTGAATATGGCAGCCTTTTTTGAATGATCTGTACTCATAGATTTCTTTTCCTTTTATGCTAAATTAGAGTCCGGCAGCCAATATTTGGGCTACATGAACGAATTGAATGGGTTTGTGTTCTCGCTTAGCAATGCCCGCCATATGCATCAAACAACTGCTATCTGGGCCTGTAACAAACTCGGCACCTGTGGCCATGTGTCGACCAATCTTATCCTCTCCCATGCGTATAGAGACTGCCGTTTCTTCAACAGAAAACATCCCTCCGAAGCCACAACACTCGTCTTTGCGGTCTGGTTCCTTAATCGTTATATCCTTGATTAACTTCAACAAGTCGATAATCTTATTGTAAGGAGGGATATTTCGCTCGGAAGGAGCAGACAAACCAAGTTCTCTCACACCATGACAACTATTATGTACGCTCACCACATGAGGGAAACTACCTGGCAAAGACGTGATTTTCAGCACGTCATGTAAGAACTCTACGATGTCCATTACCTTCTTAGAAGACAGACATTCGTGTTCCCCTTTCAGCAAACGAGGGTGATAAAACTTCACGTATGCAGCGCAAGAAGCAGATGGAGCAACAACATAATCGAAGCCGGAAAACATGGAATTAAACTTCAAAGCCAATGACTTTGACATGCTTTCAAAGCCTGCATTCCCCATCGGTTGACCGCAACAAGTTTGCTTTTCAGGGTAACCGACGTCAACACCAAAGTGCTTTAACAGCTTATATGTGGCGACTCCGGCCTCTGGATAAAGTGCATCAACATAACAAGGAATAAACAATCCTACTTTCATAATGTTTTTGTTATAATATAAAGCGTGTCATTTTCGCATGTTTTCATCCACGAAAGCAAAGGGCAAAAGGTCCTTAACACTATGTAGAATATAGACACCTGACGTGCCAAAAAGCAACACACGGACATTTTGTTTGTATCGATCTTCTATCTCAAGCATTACTTGTCGGCATGCGCCACAAGGCGTAATAGGATCTGATAAGAAGCCTTTCTCATTGTGAGCAACAATCGCTAATGTATCAATTGCTTGCTCTGGATAATGCGATTGAGATGCAAATATGGCTGAACGCTCGGCACATAAGCCCGAGGGGAAAGCCGCATTTTCTTGATTAGCGCCTATAACAACACGACCATCATGCAGACGCAACGCCGCCCCTACATGGAAATGGCTGTATTTGGCATAGCTATTCTTGATGGCAGCCTTAGCACATTCTATGAGGTTTTGGTCCTGTTCACTCAACTCATCGAATTGACAGAAATCATAATCTATTTCTATCTTCAATTTCTTCATTGCGTACTAATGTTATTGAATACTATCTACAAAGGTACAAATTAAATCGAAGTATCTATATGTTAAAAGCACTTTTTTATCAACTTGCAAGGCTTCAATCTTCATTTTCGTGACATTTTCAACAATAATTTGTATCTTTGCAGACCTAAACTAATAAAGAATGATCGTCTGTATTGCAGAGAAACCAAGCGTAGCAAGAGACATAGCACGCATCTTAGGAGCCACAACGGCAAAGAGCGGATATATGGAAGGCAACGGATATCAAGTCACTTGGACTTTCGGACACCTATGCGAATTGAAGGAACCAAATGATTATCACGAGAACTGGAAGCACTGGAGTCTCGCCGCTTTGCCTATGATTCCTGAACGATTTGGAATTAAAGTCATCCCCGAAGATAGCATAAAGAAACAGTTTTCGATTATAGAGAAACTCTATGCAGGTGCAGATGAAATCATCAACTGTGGCGATGCGGGACAAGAAGGAGAACTAATCCAACGATGGGTAATGCAGAAAGCCAACGTAAAATGCCCCGTAAAACGCCTTTGGATATCTTCAATGACGGACGAAGCAATTCTACAAGGCTTCCAAAATCTTAGAGATGAGCAGCAATATCAACCGCTTTATATGGCTGGTTTGAGTCGAGCTATCGGCGATTGGATGCTTGGTATGAACGCAACTCGACTCTACACACTGAAATATGGGCAAAATAAACAGGTGCTAAGTATAGGTCGTGTGCAGACACCTACACTGGCTTTAATCGTCAATCGGCAAAAAGAGATTGACAACTTCAAGCCAGAACCTTATTGGGTTTTAGCCACTATATATCGTGATACCCAATTCACGGCAACGTCAGGTAAGTTTACTAATAAGGAAGAAGGCGAGAAAGCATTTGCTACAATCGAAGGAAAGCCGTTCACAATCAAAAGTGTTCAGAAGAAGAAAGGAACGGAAACTCCCCCACATCTCTATGACCTTACTTCCTTACAAGTAGATTGTAACCGTAAGTTTAGCTACTCGGCAGAGACTACTTTGAATCTAATTCAAAGCTTATATGAAAAGAAATTCACCACCTATCCACGTGTAGACACACAGTATTTAAGTGATGATATCTACCCGAAATGCCCTCAAATACTTAATGGATTGAGTCAATGTAAGATAGATAGTCAGCCAAAGTACATGCCGTGGATAAGGAATTTAGCCGCCATTAGCAAGAAATTACCCAAGAGTAAGAAAGTTTTCGACACCAGTAAAGTTACAGATCACCATGCCATCATCCCCACAGGAGTTCCTGTTCAGGGGCTAACTATCATGGAACAAAACGTGTTTGACCTCATCGCCACACGCTTTATCAGTGCCTTTTACCCTGATTGTAAGTTCTCTACCACTACAGTTCTTGGCGAAGTTGACGGCATTGAATTCAAGGTTACGGGTAAAGAAATATTGGAAGAAGGCTGGAGATGTCTCACAGAAAGCTCCTCAACAAAGAATGAAAAGAATGATATGCCATCAAATAACATGGCATCTCAAGAGAACGAAGCAAACACTTCTTCTTCTCTTCGAGGTGGAGTTGAGGGAGAAAATATTACGCTTCCCACCTTTACTCAAGGCGAAAGTGGACCTCATACGCCTACACTGACCGAGAAACAAACCACACCTCCCAAGTACTATACAGAGGCTTCACTGCTTCGAGCCATGGAAACGGCGGGCAAATTTGTTGAAGATGATGAGCTAAGAGCGGCCTTAAAAGAGAATGGAATCGGTCGACCTTCGAGCCGAGCTGGCATCATTGAGACCCTGTTTAAACGTCGATATATCCGACGGGAACGCAAGAATCTCGTTGCAACGCCTACGGGAATAGAACTCATTGACATGATACATGAGAAGCTACTCACCAGTTGTGAGCTCACAGGTATATGGGAAAAGAAACTCAGAGACATTGAACACATGAAGTATGATGCCTCACTTTTCATCAGCGAACTAAAGGAACAGATTGCTAATATCGTTAAAGATGTGCTCAGTGACAATAGCAATCGCCGTGTAACCATACTCTCTGATGAAGACGTAAAGAAGAAAACGAAGAAGAAAGCTACTTCAAAAAAGACTACAAACAAACCTGCAAAGAAGGCAAAAACATTAGTACCAAGTGACGAACTCATTGGGAAAGCCTGCCCTGTTTGTGGTAAAGGACACATCATTAAAGGTAAAACGGCCTATGGATGTAGCTGTTGGAAGGATGGCTGTAAATTCGTTTTGCCTTTCAATGACAAAGCTTAGACGACGTTCATCAAGGTGAATAACCATTTGATGAATGCCTATTTTCATGCTCATTTCTGTCTTTTCAAGAAACATTCTATGGCTTTCCTACTCCTCAACGAGTCGGTTTCACCCACATAATAGCCTCTATAGACTCTCCTTTTAAGCCCAAACCACCTTTTATATACTGATACATAATCACTATTTGTGACAAAGGAAGCATAGTCAACTACAACTTCATACTCCTTGTCTTGATAGAGAACCTCATACGTTTTGCCTGCCATCACATAACTATAAAATAGTAAGTGCAATACCAAAACAGGCAAACTTAGCCATGATATCGCGTATAATGCTTTGGTCACGGCATTCGGATTACGCAGGCTTTGCACATAAAACCATCGAATAATCAAGGCACAACACGATGCCGGCCCAAGTAACCAAAGGGTATCATTCAATGCAGCTGGCCACGCAATCTTCAAGAGAAGCGGTGGCATTTCCAATGCAAGGCACGTCCAAAACACGCCTATCAGCAGTCTGATAAAAACCTTTTTTATCTTCATATTGCGTTTATCAACCAGACAAAGATACAAAAATTTATCATAAACTCCTATCAAAACTCACTAAAAACTATAATATAACCCCATGCAAAACGTTATCTATGTATGCAGAAATCCCACCTTATTATATATATTCTTGCCTGCTTTGTGCTCACCGCTTGTAGCTTAGAACGCGCTATAAAGAAAGGCGATCAGCACCTATCTGTTGGAGAATACTACGACGCGGCAGTGCAATATCGCAAGGCTTACCAACAAACACCGACCAAACTACGCCGAGAACGTGGGCTAATGGCAGTCAAAATGGCACGCTGTTATGCAAAGATTAACCAAACACAACGAGCCATTTCAGCCTTTCAAAACGCTATCCGCTATGAGCAAGCAACGCTCAACGACAAGCTCATCTATGCCCAACTGTTGCTCAAAGACGGTCAATACAAGGCGGCAGAAAAGGCTTTTCTCGCTCTGAAAGACTCTCTTCCTAACGACACTTTGATATTAAATGGTCTTGCTTCTGCACGCCAGGCACCCGCTTGGAAGAAGCAAGGAAGCAAGTATATCGTTAGGAAAATGGATGTATTTAACTCTTATAAAGCCGACTATTCGCCTGTATTCTATGGACCAGACCACAACATTCTATATTTCACTTCAACGCGAAAGGAAACTTCAGGTGACGAACTTAATGGGATAACGGGAATGAAAAACGGAGATATTTTCTATTCCGAAAGAAACGATAAAGGCAAGTGGAGCAAGCCCGAACCTATTGGAGGAGAGCTTAACTCGGCTTTCGATGAAGGCGCATGTGCCTTTTCTCCCGACGAAAGGACTATGTATCTGACGCAGTGTTCCACTGATCCTGTCTCACCACGCTATGCTCGTCTCATGACATCTTCACGTAGCGATGCCTCATGGACTAAGCCTACCGAGCTTCCAATTAGCCATGACACGCTTTCTCTTTTCGCTCATCCTGCCGTGTCACCTGACGGCAATTGGCTTTACTTTACATCGGATATGCCGGGCGGAAAAGGTGGACTTGACCTCTGGCGCGTACGCATAACAGCAGCCGGACTCGGTGGAGTTGAGAATCTGGGAGCACCAATCAACACCGCAGGGAATGAGGAATTCCCAACCTTTCGGCCTAATGGCGACCTCTATTTCTCAAGTAATGGTCACGCCGGAATGGGCGGATTAGACATCTATATCGCACATTTCGACTCACAAGGGAAGGCTACGCTCTCCCACCCTGGCTATCCTTTAAACAGCAATGCAGACGATTTCGGCATGACATTCGAGGGACCTCACAACCGCGGATACTTCTCTTCAAACCGCAATGACAGCCGAGGCTATGACCACATCTATAGCTTTGAATACCCCGAAATTGTGCAAACAGTCAAAGGATGGGTATATGAGAAGGACGGATATGAACTCCCTCGCGCCCAGGTTTATATGGTTGGAAACGATGGAACGAATCTAAAACTGAGCGTAAGAGGCGATGGTTCCTTTACCGAAACAATCAAACCAGGGGTTGATTACATCTTCTTGGCTACCTGTGATGGCTTTCTCAATCACCACGAAGCATTGAATGTGCATGCTGAAAAGGCTTCAAAAGAATATGTGTTGCAGTTTCCTTTGGCCTCAATTACAGCCCCAGTACTGATTGATAACATCTTCTATGACTTCAATAAAGCCACACTTCGCCCCGAATCTACAGCTGCTCTTGACGACCTTGTGGCGTTGTTAAACGAAAACCCACATGTAACCATTGAGATATCTGCCCATTGTGACTTCCGTGGTTCTGCCGAATATAACCTCCGTTTGTCTCAACAAAGGGCCGAAAATGTAGTGCGTTATCTCATCAGTAAAGGCATTTCTGCCGACCGATTAACGGCAGTTGGTTATGGGAAACAACGTCCGAAAGTAATCCGAAAGAAGCTTACAGAGAAGTACACTTGGCTGAAAGAGGGCGACAAACTGACTTCATCGTTTATCGAAAAGCTAAATAAAGAGCAACAGGAAATATGCAATCAGTTGAACCGACGCACAGAGTTCAGTGTGCTACGCACCACGTATGGCATGTTTGATAAAGACGGGAAACTGAAAAAAGAGGCTGAAAAGATACAACAAAAGAAGGAGAATGAAACGCCCGACATTTACTTTTGACAACGTTGATTCCCACATGTTATAACGTAATTAATTCCAACTCTTTTTTTGCATCATATCAAACTATTCCGTAAATTGCATCATATCACGCCACGAAATGCGTCATTTCACGCGATAAAATGAAGCAAATCGCAAGACAATATGACGCAAATTATTTTATGAACTTTGGGGGTTCAAAACCCCAGCTATAACAACAAAGAAAGCGAACAATTTGAGTTTGTTCGCTTTCTAAACTGCTTGAGTCTATCTATTTGATTGAGAATCTCTTGCAAAACCAATTGATCAAATAAACCTTTTGTCACTTATCAAGACTTGATAAACACCAAAGACTACTGCCGAAACAATGCCTACATATACCCATATCGCTGTAGTGAGGTTCAGTTCTGGCATGACAAAGGAGGTCGAAAGACTATTCCAAAGGTGTGTCAACGCAACAAAAAGCACCTTCATTCCTTGGTGAACATAAAGATAAATGACCATCGCCACAGTGCAAAGTATCATCCACAACGTATTCAAACACTTTATTCTTGACTGCGGAATACGTCGCATCACGCTGCGAGAGAAGCCTCGATTCTCTATCTCGGGCAGCGAATTGGCTTCAAAAAAGCGTTCAATCAACTTTTCATCTATATTATTTTCTGTCATATCCATTATGCTTTAGATAGGTGGTTAGTTTCTGTTTGCCTCGCGAAAGATGGCTTTTTACAGTCCCTTCTGTCATGCCGGTAATCTCTGAAATCTTATCAATGGCCTGCCCTTCAAGCAGTTGAAGTGTGATGCAAAGGCGCTCTTTGTCTGATAAAATGCAAAGCGCCTGCTGCAAATCAAGCTTCAAACCACAGTCAACGCCATTGGCTTTCTGCCCCAACATGCTTGGACTTTCGATGTTGTCTGTAGGTTTTCTACATTTCATATAATCGTAAAAGGTGTTATATGCAATGCGATAAAGCCATGTAGAAAAGCTGGAAAGTCCACGAAAATGCGTGATATGAGTGTATGCTTTGACAAAGGTGTCTTGGGCAAGGTCGTCACTCAACTGAACATCTCCCCCGGTTTGAGCGAGAAAGAAACGCCGTATAGGCGACTGATATTTCACAACCAATCGGTCGAAAGCCTTTCGGTTGTGAAACACAGCCACCTGCGTTACGAGAGAGATATCGTCTAATTGTTTCACGCTTTATTTGTCTTGAGGATGAGTTTCATCATTGTTTGAAGCCTCTTCTGCATCTTTTTCTTCCGTAAATTCAGGCATTCTATCAGAGAAATCATCATGCGTTTCCGTGTCTTTCTTACGAGAAGTCTTCCCAATAATCATCTGTCCAGCCCCCATACAAAGTACCAACACACCTATACCGATAAGCTGTTCAGCACCCAAAAAGGCGAAAAGGAACATGAGTCCAAGTCCTGTTGCGGCCGTCTTTACCCCACGTTGCCATTGCTGTTCATTCGAATAACGATATTGAGTCTGTGATTTCACGACGGAAGGAATAGGGCGTCCGCTCTCAATGGCTTTCTCTGTAAGCATCACTTTATCGTTATGTCTGCGGATGAGATAACGTAAAACAAGAACTATAATGATAAAAGGGGAGATGAGAAAGAGGAAGACTAACACCACAATCAATAAGGCAAAGATAACTGCTCCAATACCCAATGTTCCCGTGATCGCCTTTAAGAACCATGGCGTATCATTCCAATCGTTACTATAAACAGCTGTACCTGAGGTGTAAGTCGTATCTACTACCGCTGTATCTTCAGCCGCATCATCCGTTGAAGTAGTGTCAGAAAAGGCTTCGATGCCCTTATCCTTGGAGTTCTTGTCTGCCGTTTGAGTAGCTTGAGTAGAAGACTTTGCAGTGTGATGAACCGCTTCTGTGCGTGGAGTATGCCTATGATACTTAGCCATTGCGCCAGGAACCGTTCCGAATGTTAGCACGAACAATAGTGCGATTAATGTTTGTTTCATATTCATTGCTTTTTTAATTATTTCTGCTTTTTAGACGAACCACTTTATGGTTTAGTTGCAAAGGAACAAAAAAATTTTTAATTTTGCATGGTAGAACAAGACAACTAACGATGAAACTACCTAAAGAGTTTACTGCATATACGCGAGAATTGATGGGTGAGACATGTTTCACTGCCTTTGAAGACGCAATGAATGAAGACGTTCCGGTCAGCATTCGACTGAATCCTTTCAAGCTCGATAGCACGCAAGTGAGCATAAAGGACAAGGAAACGGATGTGCCTTGGTGTCGTGATGCAATGTTTTTGAAATCGCGACCAAACTTCACTTTCGACCCATTCTTTCATCAAGGACTCTATTATGTGCAAGAGGCGGCGTCGATGTTTGTAGCTCATGTGATTCGCGAAGTGGTCAAACGTCCCATAAGAATGCTTGACCTTTGTGCGTCACCAGGTGGAAAATCCACTTGCTCCTATGCGGCTTTACCTGCCGGAAGCATGCTTTTTAGCAATGAACCGATACGCCAACGGGCGAACATTCTAAATGAAAACATATTGAAATTTGGGGTTCCTGATATCGTGGTTACAAACAATTATGCACGCGATTACCAGCAAAGCCGACTACAATTTGATGTTATCCTGACCGATGTTCCATGCTCTGGAGAAGGTATGTTCCGTAAAGATGCAGGGGCAATTGACGATTGGAGTGTGAAGAAAGTTGAGGAATGTGCGCGCCTGCAACGTGAGATTGTGCACGATATTTGGCCTTGTCTCAAGCCGGGAGGCGTGTTAATCTATTCCACTTGCACCTTTAATGCGCATGAAAATGAAGAGAATGTTACATGGATAGCAAGGGAATTAGGTGCCGACTTCATAGAGATTTCAACAGAAAAGGCGTGGAATATCACAGGAAGTCTTGTGGATGAGCACCCTGTTTACCGCTTTATTCCTGGGCAAACTCGTGGAGAAGGGCTCTTCATGGCTGCTCTTCGGAAACACGGAGAGGCTGAAGTAATGTCAGAAGAGAAGCGCTTGAAGGAGATAAAGACTATCAATGAAAAGGATTTAAAAAGGTTACATGTGTTGTCACATGGGCCACTTCCCGACACAATAAAAGGCAAACAGGCTATTCCCGACCAATCAAAAGCCCTCTCAGTAGCGGCTGATTTAGAGAACTATCCACACGTTTCGGTTGATCTTCAGCAAGCCATTGCCTACTTAAGGACTGAGGCTATCACGCTGACTCCTGATGCCCCGCGAGGTATAGTGTTGCTCGTTTATCGTGGTTTCCCACTTGGTTTTGCAAAGAACTTAGGGAATCGCGCGAACAATCTCTATCCACAGGCGTGGAAAATCAAAAGTTCTCACATTCCAAATGATAACAATATAGTGATAGAATGACGCTCTCTCTTATTGCAGCCGTAGCCAAAAATCGAGCCATCGGCTATCAAAATAAACTGCTGTTTGCCATCAAAGAAGATATGGAACATTTCAAACGATTGACGATGGGCCATGTGATTATCATGGGACGCCATACGTTTGAATCGTTGCCGAATGGGGCTTTACCGCATAGAAAGAATATTGTTATCAGCAAATCACAAATGGTTTTCAAAGGCTGCACACGTGTTTCATCATTTGAAGAAGCTTTAGCCATGTGCCAAAAAGAAGCAGAAGTGTTTGTAATTGGAGGAGAACAGGTGTATAAAGAAGCCATTTCACAGACTGATAAGCTCTATTTAACGGAGATAGATGCCTTACCTCAGCAAGCAGATGCCTTCTTTCCAGCTTATGACGACTGGCAACTTGTGGCTAAAGAAGAGCATAAAAAAGGCAAAAGCAAGTCACTTGCCTTCGCCTTTTCTATTTATCATAGGTGCTAAGTGAACGCCTTTACACCTATATTATAGTTATCCCATCTCGAGAAAGAATAGAGATGAGCATTCAATCCTTAAGCTTTTTCGTCGTCATCATCGTCATTATCTTCGTCCACTTGAATGTCGGCGATTGGCAATTGACGGTCAATGAGCATACTAAATGATATGATTGTTTCACTACGTGATAGCCCTAAAGGCTGCAATTTGTCGTGAATAATCTGCATCATATGGTGATTATTGCGCGCGTATAGCTTGATAAAGAGATCCATTCCGCCTGTAGTTGTGTGACATTCTACTACTTCAGGGATACGTTTTAAGGCATCAACCACGAGGTCATGCTTCTCTGGATTCTTCAAGTATAAAGCGATATAAGCACACGTTTCATAACCAATCTTCTCGGGATCTATAATAAATTGTGAGCCCTTTAGTACGCCAAGTGAAGTTAATTTCTGTATACGTTGATGGATAGCTGCCCCACTTACATTACAGGCGCGCGCTACTTCAAGGAATGGAATGCGTGCATCCTCAGAAACAAGTCTAAGGATTTTCTTATCCAGTAAATCTAAATTATGATGTGACATGTTATATATTAATTTGCTTGCAAAGTTAGTATATTCGTTCGAATATTGCAACTTTATTTCTAATATAATGATAGATTGTTAGCTGATTTCACTTAAATTAGTGCTTCGTTTCTATCGCAGAGTAATTTATCTTCAATGCTTTTGCTTGACGAAGTGCTTGTTTTACCTCATTAATAACACTCATTTTTGTTGCTTTATCGGCTTTAATGGAGACCGTCATCAACTGTTGATCCTCTGGAGAAAGACTGCTTTTTTCTGCTGAAATGTAATCAATGATTTCGCGAGGTGTTACATATTTATCGTTCAACTGAATGCAAGAACCATCAAAAATCAAAGCCTTTGCAGGATAATGGGCATTAGTTGGCCGGCCGATATGAATGTAACTAACGGCCGATTTCTTTGTTAAGCGCGTGAGTTCTGTACCTTGTGGCACCCGATATTGTACCTTAAGAGTTTCCTTTCTCATGTGGGTTACTATCATGAAAAAGAACAAAACAGAGAATATTAAGTCAGGAAGTGATGCGGTGTTTAAGCCTGGCATCTCATGAGAATGATGTCGAAACATACTCATTTTGAACCTCCTTTCTGCGCTGTCCCATAAGTTTCAGCAACCCGTTGAGGACAAAGTGTCCTCAGTTGCTCGCGTTGTTGCGCCGTAAGTTGTTGGTAAGAGCGACCAAATTTGGCTTTAGCGGTGCGGTCACGCCATGTGCGATAGGCAGTAACAAGCGCATTTTGAACGTAAAAATAAGCATCATAACTCGACTCTGGATTAGCATCTAAGGTGATGAGATGATTCTTTCCACGTGCTGTAATGAATTGAACGAGGCTTAAAGGAAGCTGTTTTTGCGTCATCGGTTTACCGTCAACAAGCAACTGATTCTGTGCCGTTATCTTGATTTCCAACAGCCGTTGGCGATTCACTTCAGTCTCATTTTGTTGCTGTTTGTGCTCCGCTGGCGGCAATTGTCTTGATAATCCCTTATCAATATCCATGGAAGAAGCCACCAAAAAGAATATCAACAGCATGAAAGATATGTCTGCTGTAGACGTAGTGTTCAGTCCCGGTACACTATGTTTCCTATGTTTAAACATGCTCACTTCTTTGCTCCTCTGTAATATTTTGTGGCTCCATAAATCACCGAACCTATGGCAATGAGTAACAATATGACTGAAGTATAGATGAACATATCAGCTGTTTTCAGCCAAAACCAATCGCCATAAGGATGTCCATTGACGCGCATGGCGCGACCAGATGATAGGAGAAACGACACGATTACAATGCCAACAGTACCTAAAACAACGCTCCGTGAGATGCGAGCGGCAGGCACATTGTTCTCTATTCCATTACCCCCGCCACGCAAACGATAAACACTTCGCACAACAGCCCATATCGAAAGACCTAATGCAAGCACTGCCAACAATGGCATAAATATCAACAATAAGTCTGTGAAAAGAGGCGCATTGAAACTCGGATTGTCTGCAAACGGACGGTCATATCCCACACAATAGAACAACAAAAACACCAAAACTGTGAGCGATATCAATAGATAAAGCACACGTTGTGATATCTTTTCCGTTGGCCAATGCCTTATATTGCTCAGTCTTAACATTCTTTCTTCAACTTATATTTCATCACAATATCCAATAAAGAGATAGCGCTTTCCTCCATTTGTGACGTGATGTGTTCAATCTTTGAAAGGATATAATTGTAGAATATCTGTAGAATCAGCGCCACAATAATACCAAATATGGTCGTCAGTAAAGCCACTTTCATACCCGAAGCCACGATAGTTGGGCTGATGTCTCCAGCCGTTTGAATCTGATCAAAGGCCATAACCATGCCGATAACTGTACCTAAGAATCCCAAAGAAGGAGCCATAGCAATGAACAAAGTAATCCAAGAGCAACCCTTTTCTAAGTTGGATGACTGCACCGAACCATAGGAAACAACAGATCGTTCGATGTTATCTATACTCTCGTTTATACGTTCTAAACCTTGGAAACAGATAGAAGCGACAGGCCCACGAGTATTCCGACACAACGCTTTTGCACCCTCTATATCACCTTGCATGATGCTATTGTCAAGGTCATTCATAAACTTTTTCGCATTGATTTCAGACAAACTGAGATATATAATGCGTTCAATACAGAAAGCAAGTCCTATGACTAAGGCCAAAGCTACAAGCGACATAAAGCCTGCATCGCCTTCAATGAACTTGGTTTTCAAGGCTTGATGGAAGCCCTCGCTGGTCACTCCATCACCTAATAACGCACTACTATCTGCTGCAGCTTCATCCAATTGCGCTGCAAGTGCATCGTCATTTGCCGATGAATCAACTGCCGTTGTATCTGCTTTTGCTTGTTTTACACTCTTGTTCTGTGCTGTTACAGGGCCACAAGACATGGCTGTTAGCAGCAAAAGCAGGACAATACGTGCCATAAAATGTTTCATCTTTATTTCTGTTTATTATATTTTTGTGAATATACGCTTTACATTTTCTTCGGTCACACGCGCCACTTCATCAGCTGAAACCCCATAAACTTCAGCCAACTTCTCTAATACTAACCTCACAAAAGCACTTTCATTGCGCTCTCCACGATGTGGAACGGGGGTCATATATGGACTATCTGTCTCTAAGACTATACGCTCAAGAGGGACTGAAGCAGGTAAATCCTCACGCAGATGACTACTCTTAAACGTCAACACTCCACCGATTCCAAGTGCAAATTTGTCAAATTGCAGCAGCTGTTCTGCCTCTTTTTGATTGCCCGTAAAGCAATGAAAAACTCCTCCAACAAGTTGCTTTTCATAACGTTTCAAGATGTGTACCAACTCATTTTGAGCCTTCCGACAATGTATCATCAATGGAAGCTGCGCCTCAATTGCCCATTCTACCTGTGCTTCAAAAGCCAAAAGCTGTTGTGATTCAAAGGTTCTGTCCCAATAAAAGTCAAGTCCTACCTCACCAATGGCTATGAAATCAGCATCATGAAAGTGTGATTTTATCTTGTCAAGCTGGTCCTTCCAGTCTGCTTTTACCTCCTCGGGATGCAATCCTATCATAGGATAAGCATAGCCAGGGAACTGCCGACACACGGCAACAACACTGTCAACAGACTTCAAGTCGATAGCAGGAATGAACACACGCCCTACTCCTTGTTCCTTCGCACGACGGATTACATCGAGCAAATCGGCCTTAAACTCGTCGCCATCTAAATGTGTATGTGTATCTGTAAATATCATTTTTAATATAAATGTTCCTCGTTTCGTCGATAATAATAAATCACTCCACACTTCCGACACTGCTCAAACCTTACCTCGGGAGGTTCATTTTGGAAGTGCGCCTCTATCTGATTCCACAGTTCAAGAATGATTTCGTCGACCTTAGGACGTAGTTCTTGCACCTTTTCTAAAGCCATCTGCGTTTGCTTTTTCAATCTAAGCTGCTGCTCGTATGCCTCATTAAAGATATCAAAATGCGTCGAAACCATACCAATAGTTGGGTTATATATGGCTCTGCCTCCTTGCGAAAGGCGTTTCTTTTCGCCTTCTATAATCTTTGGTCCCCAATCAAGTAACCCCTCAACCGATTTGAGATTGGCAGGCAAAGCCGTTGCCGTCTCTTCCAAACCATATAGCTTCAGCTGAGTCTTTCGTATCTCTCCACGCTCTACTGCCATAAGCAATACCTGGATAAAATGACCGACATACATCATCGCTTTGCGTTGAGGTTTCTCCACATAAGGTGCTCTTCGCGTCTGCACTTGCAATTGAAGAGCATATTGATCGACTGCAGTCTTGAGCTGATTGTAAGCAGGTTGAACTGCATTCATCGTCTTCCAGTCGATAAATCTACCATTAACAGTGTAGAGACTATCGTTATCAAGCAAGGTCTTTAATGCCTTAAGTCTGCTTGCATCCGTTTTAGGTAATCGTCTATAGGGCATGATTTACGTCTTGAAATAGGCTCAATTAATACGTTCTGTGCATCATATTTTGAACATAATGCCGCAATTCTGTCTTGCGTTTATCGTCAACTTGCACAGCATCAAGATATTTTTTACTTTCTTCAAAGAAATGCGTTATCTTCTCATTTGCCAGCTTATCGACACCCACCTTATTATATATAGCCGTTACAGCGGCCACTTTTTCATCGTTGTTAAACGTTTCTGCCTCCATCCAATGTTGCAGTTCTCGGCGCTGTTCGATATTAGCCAAGTTGTAAGCATTAATGAGCATGTAGGTCTTTTTATTGCAAATGATGTCTCCTCCAATCTTCTTTCCAAAGACTTTCGGGTCGCCATAGACATCAAGATAATCGTCTTGAAGTTGAAAAGCAAGTCCAATTTGCTCACCAAACTTATACAAATAGTCCTGATCTTGCTTTGAAGCACAAGCCAAAATAGCCCCAATCTTGAGGGCACAAGCCAGTAACACGCTCGTTTTTAGACGTATCATCTCGATATATTCAGCTTCAGTGACGTCGTTACGAGTTTCAAAATCCATGTCGTATTGCTGCCCTTCACCAATCTCTAAGGCTGTTTCGGTGAAGGTATGAAGCACATCTGACAAATAGATTTGACTGCATTGAGCGATACGTTCATAGGCAAGAACCAGCATAGAATCACCGCTAAGAATCGCTGTATTGGCATTCCATTTGCGATGAACTGTTTCATGTCCGCGCCTCATCTCAGCGTTATCCATGAGATCATCGTGTAATAAAGTGTAGTTATGATAGGTTTCTAATCCACACGCTGGCATGAGAATAGACTCTACATCGTCTTTAAACAGCCCATAAGCCAATAGCATCAACACGGGCCTTATACGCTTTCCACCCATTGAAAGCACATATTTCACGGGGTCATACAGGCCACTTGGCTTGCGGTCATACCTTAGCTTGCTTAGAAAGTCGTTGACTTTCACTAATAATTCATCAGCATTCATGTTATAACTTAAAGTTTATCGGAATCGCAAACAGCGTCCGACAAGGTTTATTTTTGTCTATACCGGGCTTCCATTTTGGCATCATTCGCACAACACGTAAAGCCTCTTGATCAAGCAAAGGATCGACACTTCGCTCCACCTTTTCATTCGTTATAGACCCATCTTTGTTGATAATAAACGACACAACGACCTTGCCTTCAAGGCGCTGTTTCTGTGCCAACACGGGATAATGTAAGTTCTTTGTGAGCCACTTCATAAACTCAACCATGCCTCCCGGGAATTCAGGCAGCTTCTCAACAATGCGGAAATGCAATGGGTTATCATTCTCGTCAACAGCTACCTGGGATTGAGCTGTGGTGGTGTTTGGCTCATCTTGCGTGTTCGTACGCACGTTTTCACCGCCCACTCCCTGGGTCATATCGCCATTGTTTGGACTGATTTTATCGCCTAACTTAGGGTTTCCGTCAACAGCTTTGAGTTTTTCGGTAACCGCATGTGAGGCAGAACCCGATGCAACCGAAATCATATCGCGCGTGTCCATGGCTGGCATGAGCTCGATATCTTGGCTCATATCATCGGTTGTTTCATTGTTGTGCTCGTCTGATGTGGGTGCAGAGGTATACTCAAAACTCACATAAAGCAAAGCCAACACAAACACTAACCCCAACAGAAAGTTTGTTATCCGCTGGTGTTCCAAGTCTGCTTGATATGATTTCTTTTTCTCCACGCTGTGCAAAATCCATTTTCTTTCGCCACGGCTGATGGCTGATTCACTCACCACCACTAACACATTGTTATTCAATGTGTTTCAAATAGCCGTGCAATCTACGCCATTTCGTCTCACAAAATGCCTCATTTCATCGTGTAATTAAGGCCATTTCATCCACTAAAATGACACAAATCGAAAGCCTCTTTAAGGCAGTTCAAATGCTCACCCCATTGATAGGGTGTTCACATTACCTGCAAAGGGCTTCACATTGTAAGGCAAAATTAATGCTTATATTTGAAAAAAAACGTATCTTTGTCGAATAATTAGGAAAATTAAATGAAAATAACTGCATTCGCACTTCTATTAATTCTAAGCGTGACTCCATCCAAAGCGCAGGATAGTCAGACGGGATTTAACTTCCTAAGACTACCAGTTAGTGCCCACGCGGCAGCCATTGGAGGAGACAATATCACGATGATTGAGGATGACGAAGCACTCATTTTCAACAACCCTTCCTTGCTTTCGAGCGTCTCAGATAAGTCAATCAACCTCAACTTTATGCACTATATGCGTGGTGCAAACATGGCAAGTGCGGCCTTCAATCGTAACATTGGAGAGCATGCTTCATGGGCTTTGTCGGCGCAATATCTTGATTATGGCAAGATGAAAGAGGTTGATGCAGACAACGTTCAAACGGGAGAATTCAACGCAAAAGATATCTCTTTGGCAGGTTATTTCTCGTATATGCTCGCCGAAAAGCTTGCTGGTGGCATCGCAATGAAGGTCATAACATCCTATATTGGAGACTATAACTCCATCGCAATGGGTGTCGATTTAGGACTTAATTACTATGATAGTGACCATGAATGGAGCGTCTCTTTAGTCGCTAAAAACCTTGGAGGACAACTCAAATCTTACGTTGATCGATACGACAAAATGCCTTTAGATGTTCAGTTAGGAGTTTCAAAACAGCTCACGAGTACACCGATAAGGCTTTCTGCAACGATAGTAGACATGAATCATTGGAACTACAAACTAATCGATCATCTCATAGTAGGCGCCGACGCATATCTATCAGAAAGCTTCTGGATTGGACTCGGATATAACTTCCGAAGAGCACATGAGATGCGCATCTTCGACACATCTGGTGAGGCAAAAAGCCATGGGGCAGGCTTCAGTATGGGTGTAGGCTTGAACTTAGAGCGGTTCAAACTCAACCTCGCTTATGGCAAATATCACGTTAGTAACAATTCAATCATCATCAATATTGCATATACTTTATGAAGAAAATCACTATCGCCATTGATGGTTTCTCGTCATGTGGCAAGAGCACTATGGCCAAAGATCTGGCTAAACAGTTAGGATATATCTATGTAGATACAGGCGCAATGTATCGTGCAGTGACGCTATTCGCCATGCAACATGGGCTCTTCAATGCCGACGGCAGTGTCAAAACACAGGACCTTCAGCAACAAATGAGCCATATAAACATAACGTTTAAGTTCAACAAACTCACGGGAAGACCAGACACTTATCTTAATAATGAGCTCGTAGAAAGCAACATTCGAACGCTTGAAGTGAGTAATCACGTGAGCCAGATTGCAGCAATCCCCTTCGTGAGAGAAGCCATGGTAGCGCAACAACAGCGTTTAGGTAAGGACAAAGCTGTGGTGATGGACGGACGAGATATAGGCACTGTGGTGTTCCCTGAGGCTGAGTTGAAGGTGTTTGTTACGGCATCTGCTGAGATAAGAGCACAGCGCCGATATGATGAACTCAAAGAAAAGGGCATGCCTGCCGACTTTAACGACATTCTGAAAAACGTCGAAGAACGCGATTATATCGATAGTCATCGCGAGGTAAGTCCATTGCGTAAGGCACCCGATGCCATCGAATTAGACAATAGTCACATGACCATTGCCGAACAAAGTGACTGGCTCATGAAGCTGGTTAAAGAGAGAATCGGTGAATAGAAGCATGAAACAAATCATGAAAATGTTGCTAACAATCTATTCATTACTATCAGAACATAAAACAATATAAAATGAAATAGGATTTCTACCATTATAGATTGAGTAGAAATCCTATTATTTTTATCCTATAAGTAAATAGAAAATAGGTCACAAAACCTATCGTGAAGCGCAACGCTTCCACGCACTTACTCGTTCACAATGATGCCACCTCGGGGCTGAACTGTTACTTTCAGTAAGCCATTTTTACCTATTTTCTGTCGCTTCATGCCAGGAGTGAGCCACAAAGAACCTGCTTTTTTCGGGCCATCTGCATACACTTTGACTTCCTTTCCGGCAAACATTGGGAGATGAAGTGTCATGGAAATAGGTTGCTCTTCGGCACTAATGGCAGCAGCATACCACTTTCCTTCCGTTGTCTGTCGAGCCACAGCAAAGTGTTTTCCGGGATAACCTGCAAGAAAACGAAGGTCTTTCCACGTTGTTGGTACTTGCTTTAACCATTCCTTTTCGAAGTCAGGCAGCCCCTCAAGTGCATTGGGTGTCAACGCAACGCAATTCACACTACATTGATTTGTGATTGCCGTTGCCATCTCAAAGATGTCACCTGTGAACCTCTGATGACGGCTTTTGTTGTCCTTACTCATGTGATGATTCATCAAGATTCCACCCCAATCAAAGGCTGCAACGGCATTCCTTGTGAAGGGATATAAGGCTAATTGGAACGCTTCTTGACGTGCAAAGTACTCCGTAAAGTACACATTTTCGCTCGCCAATGCAGCCTCATTAGCGATAAAATTGGGATACATTCGCTCCCAACCCCTTGGTAAAGTGCAGCCATGGAAGATGACTTGAAGTCCATATTCGTTAGCATCGCTGAGGATATCTTGAAAGAGTTGCAAGGTTTCTTGCTTGTCACCACCGAAGAAGTCGACTTTAATGGCCTTCACACCTATCTGCTTCATCCACGCCATGTCACGCTTTCGAGCTATCGAATTGCTCATAATGTTGCGGGGACCTTGCGGTGCATCGTTCTCCGTTCCATTGCTATTATACCACAACATCAAACTAACTCCTTTGCTCTTTGCATAGTTTGCTAACGCCTCTATACCCTTTCGACCAATTTGTTTGTCCCAAAGCGCATCAACAAGTATGTACTCATAGCCCATTGTTGCAGCCACATCAATGAACTTTTTCTGGTCTTCATAGTTACAACTTTCATCCATCCAAAGGATCCAACTCCATGTATAGCGCCCGGGTTTATAGTCATTTTGTGTAGTATAAAGAGGTTCAACGACGTCATAAGGAATGGTTGTTTCCACGATGGGTTGCAGCGAATTACCAACTGTTATCGTGCGCCATGGCGTGCTACTTGGTAGGGGAATAGAGGCAAACTCGCTACCAAACCCGTTGTTTTCTCCTGCTTGTGGGTAGGCAATATGATATCCTTTCGTGGGCTCATATTCGGATAATCGGCAGCCCGGATAACTCGATGTGCCAGTCTCTGAGATAAGAATCCACGTGTTGTTTCCTTTATTTGGAATTCGAAACAGACAGGGAAAAGTATATCCTACGCCATATTTCGACTTGTCAGTAAGGCGTGTATCGGGGACAAACTCCTCCTCATAACTCGGTTTAGTGCGTTGCCATCCCGACATAGGTTGTATTTGTGGCGTCATAAAAGTACGCGTTTCGTCGGGGAAATTGAAACTACTCGTCTCTCCATATACAACTGCACATCTTGGGTTTTCATCCTTTACAGGCAATAAGGTATAGCGATACGCCACATCATTATTAGCAATATAAAATGTAATCTGCAACGGATAACCTTTATCATTGACTAATTTCAGTGTCAGCATTGTAGCCTTTTGGTCTACATGTGCACGCTTTGTGCGCGTCATATCATATACAGTTTGCACCGCCTTTTCAGTGGCTTCAACAATCTTCATGCCTTGTGTGAAGTCACCATAATCGGCTTTCAGTCCCAACTTTGAAGGCTTTATCACCTCCAATCCGTCATAGTTTAGTGTATAAGTTGGCTGTCCACCATCGTCTCTCACCGTGAGATGGAGTCGTTTATCAGGCGAAAAGGCCGTGTGTTCTGATGCAAAAACAAAGGTAGTGAGGCTCAAAGCCCATAGCGACAAAAGGAGTTTCTTCATGTAATAGTAATAAAATTGTTTCGGTAATACAAAGATAAGACTAAATTTAAGAACGGCAAATGGTTTGCAAAGAAAAATCTTTCACAGCAAGACAAAAAGCAAAAAGAGACCTTAAACATATCGCTCCATCAAAGGAAATAATAGAAAGAGATAGCTGATTTATGTAAAAACAAACTACCATTTTTAACACTTTACAATGATATCAAATAGAGATAGAATTACAAGAAAACAGGGAACTTTCCGCCCTTTTAATGACAAAGCAAGACGATTTGAATCACCTTACATCCTAAAACGACCCACTTTGCCTCACTATTTGCTTCAAATCACACGCTAAAATGCGCCAAACAGAGAGGCTAATTAGTACATTTTGCGTCATTTTCTATCGTTATTTCAGGATACCTTTCAACACATTTCATCTAACTTTCTGATAATCATTGCACTGCAAAACGCATAAAATAGCAATCATTTCCAACAGAAATACACTTCAAAACAGGCAGCCTTAATTTTACGAAATCTATTGTAAAGATAAATCAAAACCTTTAACACATCTCGCGTTCCTATATAAAACGTGTTCTCAAAGCGGTTGAACCAAGAACATAATGCTTTGATTGCTAACAGCCAAAGCACCTTAATGGGCTAAAAAAGAAAAAGCCCCGACGACACGTCGAGGTTTGTTTCTTCATAACATGTTGGTTTGATTTGTTTCTAAATAGTTTTTTGTTTTTTGAAAATCAGTGTGATATTTATTATCATCTAAGCGCAAAATTAAGTAAAACTTTCATTGAATAGCAATTAAAACAAGCAAAAAAGGCAAATACTTACGTAAACGTTTGCAAGACAGAACAGAGCATTCCGCTGTGTAAATATAGGCTACAAGAGATTTATTATGCCCAATAGCACCAAGTGAAACAAGGCATTTTCGGTGATTCATAAAAAGAAAATACAAGCCGACATACGCCTATTTCAAAAACAAAAAGACTTACTTTTGGCTGTTATTTTCTTGTGTTTATCCTATGAACTATCACGTTTATTTATTAAATTTGCACCATACTATATTTATAAAACCATTTAATGAAAGAATTTGTAATCTCTGAAGTCAAGGCCGAAACCGCCATTTTGGTGGGTCTCATCACTAATACGCAGTCGGAAGCCAAGACAAAAGAATACTTAGATGAACTTGAATTTCTTGCCGATACGGCTGGAGCTGTGACGGTGAAACGCTTTACTCAGAAAGCCAACGGACCGAGTTCGGTGACTTATGTGGGTAAAGGTAAGCTGGAAGAAATCAGAGAATACATCGAAATGTGTGCCGAAAATGAGGACCCAATCGGTATGGTTATCTTTGATGATGAGTTATCTGCCAAGCAGATTCGCAACATAGAGAACGAACTAAAGGTAAAGATTCTCGACCGAACTTCCTTAATTCTTGACATATTTGCTATGCGAGCACAGACTGCCAACGCTAAAACGCAGGTGGAACTTGCCCAACATCGTTATATGCTTCCACGCTTACAACGTCTTTGGACACACTTAGAGAGGCAGGGAGGTGGCTCTGGTTCGGGTGGAGGTAAAGGCTCTGTAGGACTTAGAGGACCAGGAGAGACGCAGTTGGAAATGGACCGTCGTATCATTCTTCAACGCATAACGTTACTTAAACAGCGTTTAGAGGAAATTGATAAGCAAAAGAATACGCAGCGAAAGAACCGCGGTCGGATGATTAGAGTGGCGCTTGTGGGCTATACAAATGTGGGCAAGAGCACGATAATGAATCTGTTGTCAAAAAGTGAAGTGTTTGCCGAGAACAAACTATTTGCCACCCTTGACACCACGGTTAGAAAGGTTGTCATCGACAATCTGCCTTTCTTGCTGGCTGATACCGTAGGCTTTATTCGCAAACTCCCTACAGATCTCGTCGACTCCTTTAAGAGTACACTCGATGAAGTGCGTGAAGCCGACTTATTGTTGCATGTGGTTGACATCTCACATCCAGACTTTGAAGAGCAGATTCAGGTAGTAGAGAAGACGCTCTCTGACTTGGGTTGCAGTGAGAAACCATCGATGATTATCTTCAATAAGATTGATAATTACCACTGGATAGAAAAAGATGAGGATGACCTTACACCCGAAACGCGTGAGAATATCGCCTTAGAGGACTTAGAAAAAACGTGGATGGCGAGGCTGAATGATAACTGTTTGTTTATTAGTGCGAAAGCAAAGATCAACATAGATGAATTCCGTCGCACGCTATATACAAAGGTTCGAGAGCTTCATGTGCAAAAGTATCCTTACAATGACTTCTTATATCCCGAGGTGGAATAAATCTCTTTACTTTGGCATTCATAAATAAGAACAATGATTTATATATCATAAATAAACACCATGCGACAGCTTTCAGATGAAGAAATAAGGATTCTTGAAGACCGAAATTGCTGGGCTGAGGATTGGACCAACGTGCATGTGTCTGATGATTTCAAACCAAACTACATGCATCGTGTCATGCTTTACGGCGAGGTTTCTATTGGTGACTTCGATAAAAACATTGAAGTGAGCCGTGGATTCATGAAACATTCGGGCATCAACAATGCGACATTGCGCAACGTAACGATTGGAGACAACTGCCTCATTGAGAACATTGGCGGCTTCATTAATAATTATACGATCGGTGACGATTGTTATATCAGCAACGTAAATGCAATGGAAACCACCGACGGAGCTACCTATGGAGAAGGTAATTTGATTTCAGTGCTCAACGAAGTAGGCGATGGTAACGTCATTCTTTTTAGCGAATTGAATAGTCAGTTTGCGGCTTTCATGGCAAAACACTTTTGTGATAAGTCACTGAAAGATGCCATTCGACGCCTCATCAACGAAGAGATTGCACGCAAAAGGCATGAGCAAGCCTACATCGGAAACAATGTAAAGATAGTCAATACCAAAGAGATTACAAATACAATTGTTTATGATGATTGCGAAATCAATGGTGCTTCACGACTCAGTGACTGTACAATTCTAAGCTCACCGGTATCAAATGTGTACATCGGTACGGGTGTAATATGCGAAAATTCGATAATTAGTGAGGGCTCAAGTATCATTAACAGCGTTAAGATTCAAGATTGTTTTATTGGTGAGGCCTGTCAAATCAGCAATGGTTTTACGGCATCTTCAAGTGTGTTCTTTGCCAATTCATACATGAGTAATGGGGAAGCTTGCGCCGCGTTTTGTGGCCCTTTTACAGCCAGTCACCATAAAAGTAGTCTACTAATTGGAGGCCAATTCTCGTTCTATAACGCTGGAAGTGCGACGAATTTCAGTAACCATGCCTACAAGATGGGACCCATTCATCACGGTGTTTTGGAGCGAGGCACGAAGACAGCAAGCGGTGCTTACATACTTATGCCGGCTCATATTGGGACGTTTTCTGTATGCTTTGGCAAGCTAATGTATCATCCGGACACTCGCTATTTACCATTCTCTTACCTCATCGCTTATGGTGATACGATGTATCTTTCGCCTGGAAGGAATATCACAACCGTAGGACTTTACCGCGACATTAGAAAGTGGCCAAAACGCGATGTGCGTCCAGTGGGCAGCCAAAAGAGTATCGTTAACTTCGATTGGTTATCCCCTTTCTCGGTTGGAGAGATAGTAGAAGGGAAGCAAATCCTTGAGAAACTACGCGATGCTTGTGGCGAAAATGTAGCTACTTACACCTATCATAATTATGTTATCAATGCAAGTTCGCTCAACAAAGGCATCAAATATTACGATATTGCCTTAAGAATTTACATGGGAGCCGTATTGAAACGCGTGATAAAGAAATGGGGAAAAGTAGATCTTCCAACAACAACCATCGGGCAAGGAAAATGGAATGACCTCAGCGGATTACTGCTTCCAGAAAGTGAAGAGATGCGTTTGCTGAGCGATATCAAGCGAGGTGAGCTTGAAACTATTCAAGAAGTAACAGACCGTTTCAAAGAGATTAATCGCAATTATCGCGAATATCAATGGGCATGGACTTATCAATTGATTCTCGACTACTATCACCTTACAGAGATTACTGATGCAGATGTTGAGCGAATTCATAAGGATTACGTACATGCCCGACGTGCTTGGGTCGCGGAAATCCGTAAAGATGCCGAGAAAGAATACGCCATGGGAGACGTCGAAAAGCATGTACTTGACGACTTCATCCATAATCTTGACCACGAAATTGATTTCGAAAATTAAAATAATATGAGACTAAGAACGATTTTATTCACATTGGTTCTCGCCGTCACTACTTCTGTTTCGGCTAAAGATTACCACTTTACTACCGTCAAAGGTGACGCGATGAAGACGCGTATTTACACCTTAGACAATGGCTTAACTGTTTACATGAGCGTCAACAAAGAGCTGCCAAGACTGCAAGCAAACATAGTAGTTCGCACGGGATCTCGCAATGATCCTGCCGAAACTACAGGCTTAGCGCATTATTTAGAGCATCTAATGTTCAAAGGAACACAGCAATTTGGCACGACAAACTACGCCAAAGAAAAACCTTATCTTGACGAAATTGAGCGTCGATATGAAGTTTATCGCACGCTAACTGACCCCAAAGCACGTAAGAAAGCCTATCATGAGATTGACTCAATCTCCCAACTTGCTGCACAATATAACATCCCAAATGAGTATGATAAGCTTATGGCGAGCTTGGGATCTGAAGGGAGTAACGCCTATACGAGCAACGATGTAACGTGTTATGTGGAGAATATTCCATCCAATGAAATTGCTAATTGGGCACGCATTCAAGCCGATCGGTTTCAGAATATGATAATACGCGGCTTCCATACTGAGCTTGAAGCCGTCTACGAAGAAAAGAATATATCGATGGGAAGCGATGGAAGTAAAGAGTATGCTGCCCTTTGGAAGCTCATCACTCCAACTCACCCATACGGTACTCAGACTACAATTGGAGAACAAGAACACTTGAAGAATCCCTCAATTGTAAACATAAAGAATTATTTCCACCGCTATTATGTGCCCAATAATGTAGCTATTGTGCTCGCAGGTGACTTCAATCCAGACGCTGTTATCGCCATCATTGATAAATACTTTGGCAGTTGGAAGGCCGACAAACAACTCTCACGACCTGAGTTTGAGGCACAAAAGCCCATCACATCTCCAAGAGATACTACTGTCATTGGACTTGATGCAGAGAACATTATGATGGGTTGGCGCTTCAAAGGGGCTAACCAATTGCAAAATGATACGCTTGATATCGTAAAACGTATGCTATCAAACGGCAAGGCCGGACTCATGGATATAAACATTGTTCAGCCCATGAAAGCAATGCAAGCTGGGGCATATCTTGAGGAACTTAACGACTATTCATTACTTCTTTTCGAGGGAGTTCCATTGCAAAATCAAAAGCTTGACGACGTGAAGAGCCTCATCTTGGCAGAGATTGAAAAGCTTGGACGCGGTGAATTCAGTGACGATTTGTTGCCAGCCGTGCTTGCTAACAAGAAACTTCAATACTATAAGTCACTTGATAACAATGATAAGCGCGCCAGTTTAATGGGAGATGCGTTTATCAACAACAAGCCATGGGCTGACGTTGTGGGGCAAATTGCGCGACAAGAAAAGCTTACTAAGCAAGACATTATAGACTTTGCACGCCGCAATCTGCGTACAGATAACTATGCATGTGTTTATAAAGAGATGGGAAATGATACTACTTTGAAGAAGATTGAGAAGCCTATCATCACACCAATCCCTGCAAATCGTGAGCTTGAAAGTGCCTTCTTGAAAGAGATTCGCACGTCAAAAGTAGAGCCCATTCAACCGCAATTCGTAGACTTTAAGAAAGAACTTACGTTCACAAGCACAAAGTCTCGTCTGCCCATGATATACAAAAAGAATACTGATGACGGTATTTTCAACCTCGTTTTCCGCTTTGATTTCGGTTACACGGCAAACAAACTATACGACATAGCCTTTGATTATCTCGACTATATCGGCACTAACGATATGACCGTTTCACAGATTAAACAAGCCTTTTACAAGCTTGCGTGCAGATATCATGCCTCTATAGACGAGAAGAACTTGCAGATTACACTCACTGGTTTGAATGAAAATATGCCACAGGCACTGCGACTTTTTGAGAAGATTATGCATCATGCAAAGGCTGACAAGACTTCATGGAACCGCTATTGTGATATGCTTGAGAAGGCACGTAATGACGCAAAGACCGACCAAAAGTCTAATTTCAGTGCGCTTTGGGACTATGCTGTCTATGGAGAATATAACCCAACACGCGACAATACGCCTATGAAGGACTTGCGGGCAATGGACCCTCAGAAGCTTGTTGATATGCTTTCAGAACTTGAAAAGATAGAACACTCCGTACTTTATTATGGTCCTTCTGACATCAATCAACTCAACCAGTTACTCAGTAAAGAGCATCCTACGCCAGCAAAATGGGTACTTGTACCTGCCAACAAGCCCTATAAAGCTAAAGAAACGACACAAAACGAAGTGATTATTGCACCATACGATGCTAAGAATATCTATCTAAGACAATACAACAACGAAGGAAAGACGTGGTCAACTGCCAAAGCTCCCGTTGAAGCGCTATTCAATCAATACTTCGGTGGAGGTATGAATAGTGTGGTATTCCAGGAACTTCGCGAGACAAGAGCACTCGCTTATAATGCCTTTGCAATGTATAAACGTCCTTCGTATAAAGACGAATCAGAAAGCTTTTACACACATATCATCTCACAAAATGATAAGATGGGCGACTGCATCAAGGTATTTAACGAGATTGTTAATAACATGCCACAGAACGAAGCAGCGTTTGATTTGGCTAAACAAAGCCTCACTAAGTCTATCCAAAGCAGTCGAACAACGAAGTTAAACATCATCTATCGTTACCTGTATCTCAAGCAAATGGGACTTGATCACGACTATATGCAAGACATATATGCCGCATTGCCCAAGCTGAAATTGCAGGATGTCGTTAACTTTGCAAATCAAAACATTGCACATAAGCCTTATCGTTATGCCGTGCTTGGCAACGAAAAGAATCTTGATATGAAGGTTCTTGAAAAGATAGCCCCTGTAAAACGTCTGACTACTGAAGACATTTTCGGGTATTAATTCATGCAAAATCGTTAACATCGAACCGCAAATCATATCTCATCTATCATATAGATAAGGTATAAACACATAAAAAGAGACAGGTCTGAACCATCAGAACCTGTCTCTTTTTTAGATAGAAAGTCCCACCCTTTGAATTAAAACAATGTCACAAAACACTGATTGTAAACGATGACTTGCAAGGATGAGCATCCAACACACAGCCCCGACATTCAATAATATATAAGCCATTGAGAAACGAGCAGCAAGAAAGCGATTAACATACTGCATGAAAACCATCTTAATAATGACATATAAGGCACTAAAAAATGACATTTCACAAAAACCTTTACAATAGAGAATAAATCGTGAAAGTATTTGAAACATTTTCTAAAGACAGCCCTCTTATGGCACGCTTTTTATCTTTTTACAATAGACTTATAGTCAAAGCATTAGAACATTTGGCACGAAACACGCCTTAAAATCATGATAAAAATCTATTCAATCTCAGTCATATCATGCAACAAACAGCATCATTTCGTGGAGTAAAATGAGTGAAATAGGAACGTAAAATGACGCAAATCACATCACAAAATGAACAAAAAGAGAAAACAGTTAGGCTGAAACGATATACAAAAATGATTTTTTTGGGCAACCGAAACCTTATTAATGTATCCTCAAAGTGTTAAAAAACAGACAATAATCCTTACACAAAAAACAGGTTTTTCCATGCTATCCCTAACACATTGCACCCCATTTCAAAAGCTGATTTATAACAGGAAAGCCTTTGATAGCAAGGACTTTTCACCCAATATTGCACCAAAAGCAGATGAAAAGCAATAGATAGCATAATAAAAGCCTCATGGTTTAATCATTTAAATCACATCAAATCAGCCCGAAATCTCAAAAAAAATAATTTGTGAAATCTTTCTCTTTAATTATCAACATGCAAGTGATTGATTTTGAAAACCTTTCATTTTATCTTTATAAACAAGTTTTCCAAAACAGAAATTTTATAGAGAAAATAAGTTGATTTGAATTTCCTTTTGTCGAATTTAAAGGCTAATTTTGCAACAACAAATTTATAGTTACACTTAAAAATGGAAACGAACAAAACCTATTCTTTTGAAGAAGCCTTCCAAACTTCTTTGAAATACTTCGACGGAGACGAGCTTGCTGCGCGCGTATGGGTAAATAAATACGCTATGAAAGATAGCTATGGGAACATCTATGAGCGTAGTCCTGAGGACATGCATAGGCGTATTGCCAAGGAGATTACACGTGTAGAAGCGAAGTATAAGAACCCAATGAGCGAGCAAGAAGTATTCGAATTACTCGATCATTTCCGTTATATTGTGCCGGCAGGAAGCCCAATGACGGGCATAGGTAATAACCAACAAGTAGCCAGTTTGAGTAATTGTTTCGTCATAGGACTTGATGGTAAGGCCGACAGCTATGGCGCAATAATGCGTATTGACGAAGAACAAGTTCAGTTAATGAAGCGTCGTGGTGGCGTGGGGCATGACTTAAGTCACATCCGTCCGAAAGGAAGTCCGGTGAATAACTCGGCACTTACCTCGACAGGTTTAGTGCCTTTCATGGAACGTTACAGTAATTCTACACGCGAAGTTGCCCAAGATGGTCGCCGCGGAGCATTGATGTTATCAGTTAGTATCAAGCATCCTGATAGCGAAGCCTTTATTGATGCCAAGATGGAAGAGGGCAAAGTAACAGGTGCAAACGTATCGGTGAAGCTTGATGATGACTTTATGAATGCTGCCATCAACGACAAAACTTATGTTCAACAGTGGCCAATTGATGCAGAAAAGCCCAAGGTTCAGAAAGAGATTGAAGCCCGAAAACTATGGGAAAAGATAGTACATAACGCATGGAAAAGCGCAGAACCTGGTGTGTTATTTTGGGATACAATCATCAAAGAGAGTATTCCTGACTGCTATGCAGATTTAGGTTTCCGCACAGTTAGTACGAATCCATGTGGCGAAATCCCACTATGTCCTTATGATTCTTGCCGTCTTTTAAGTATCAATCTCTATAGTTATGTGGAGAAACCCTTTACAAAAGAGGCACGCTTTGATTTCGAAAAGTTTAAGAAACACGTTCAGTTTGCTCAGCGAATCATGGATGATATTGTTGACTTGGAAATGGAAAAGATTAACCTTATCATTGAAAAGATCAAACAAGATCCTGAAAGCAATGAGGTGAAAGATGCCGAATATCACCTTTGGGAGAAGATAAAACGTAAGAGCGGAATGGGGCGTCGTACAGGCGTTGGTATCACTGCAGAAGGTGATATGCTTGCCGCTTTGGGATTACGCTATGGTACTCAGGAGGCAACCGACTTCTCTGTATTGGTTCATAAGACGCTGGCCTTGAATGCATATCGTTCATCTGTGACGATGGCTAAAGAGAGAGGAGCATTTGAAATCTATGATGCGAAGCGCGAAAGCAATAATCCTTTTGTGCTAAGAATTAAGGAAGCAGACCCTGAACTCTATGCAGATATGCAGCAATATGGGCGTCGCAACATCGCTTGTTTAACCATTGCACCGACTGGAACGACTTCATTGATGACGCAAACTACCAGTGGTATTGAGCCCGTTTTCATGCCAGTGTACAAAAGAAGACGTAAAGTTAACCCGAATGATGCCGATGTTCACGTTGACTTTGTAGACGAAGTAGGTGACAGTTTCGAGGAGTATATCGTCTATCATCGTAAGTTTTTGAAGTGGATGCAAGTCAATGGATATGACACAGAGAAGCGTTATAGCCAGGAAGAGATAGATAATCTTGTTGCAAAGTCACCTTATTATAAAGCTACAGCCAATGATGTTGACTGGTTGATGAAGGTGAAAATGCAAGGCGCTATACAGAAATGGGTCGACCATAGCATTTCAGTGACCGTCAATTTGCCTAATGATGTGGACGAAACTCTTGTGAATCGTCTCTATGTTGAAGCCTGGAAGAGTGGTTGTAAAGGCTGTACCATCTACCGAGATGGTAGTCGTGCCGGCGTAATGATATCCGTTTCAAAGAAAGATAAGAAGAAAGGCACACACGCAGAAGGTGCAGAAGTGCGCGAGGAAGAACCCAAAGAGAAAGATTGTAAGCAACCCGAAGTGACGGAAGTACGCCCAAAAGAGCTCGAATGTGATGTCGTTCGATTCCAAAACAACAAAGAAAAGTGGGTGGCATTCGTAGGCTTGCTCAATGGCTATCCTTATGAAATATTCACTGGTTTGCAGGACGATGAGGAAGGAATTGTATTGCCTAAGAACATCACTAAAGGCAAAATCATCAAGTCAACGCTTGAAGATGGCACGCATCGCTATGACTTTCAGTTCGAGAATAAACGCGGATATAAGACTACAGTAGAAGGATTGAGCGAAAAGTTTAACCCAGAATACTGGAACTATGCTAAGTTAATATCGGGCGTTTTGCGTTATCGCATGCCAATAGATCACGTGATGAAGCTCGTAAGTTCTTTGCAATTGAAAGATGAAAGCATTAATACTTGGAAGAATGGAGTAGAGCGTGCTTTGAAGAAATACATCATTGATGGAACCAAAGCGAATGGACAGAAGTGCCCAGTATGCGGACATGAGTCACTCGTTTACCAGGAAGGATGTCTCATTTGCACGAATTGTGGCGCCAGTCGATGCGGTTAACATCGCGTGAAGAGAATTAAATCATGATGAAAATCAGAAATAGTTATATATTTCTTAACGGCCTGCGGTTTCATGCTTTCCATGGTGTGATGCCGCAGGAACGTTTAACTGGGAATGATTATCGAATCGATTTAAAGATTAACTACCCGTTGGATGATGCTGTTGTTACAGACGAAGTAGAAGACACTTTGAACTATGCAATGGTTTATCAACTAACAAAACAGGAGATGGAAAAACCGAGTAAGCTCGTTGAAAACGTTGCTTATAGGATTGCAAAAAGCCTCATTGACCACTTCCCTACTATCAAAGAAGTCTACATTAAAGTAGCCAAGTGTAACCCACCAATGGGAGCTGACACAGCAGGTGCAGGCGTAGAACTACACATAATAAACGAAAAAACTGAATGAAACTCAAGGTTTTATGACATTTTTTCATTAACTTTGTCACCCGATATAATGGTTTTATGCGTAGAAAGAAAGTATTCTTCCTGATAACTATGTTATTGTTTGCCGTACAACTCACGGCGGCAAACCGTAAGTTTACACTCGTAATAGATGCCGGACACGGTGGAACTGACCACGGTGCACCTGGTGCTTACTCCAAAGAAAAAGACTTAACACTCAAGTATGCGCTTGCTTTTGGGAAATATGTAGAAGACAATTGTCCCGATGTTAGAGTGATATATACACGCAAAACCGATGTTTTCGTGACCTTAGCTGGCCGTGCTGACATCGCAAATAAAGCCAATGCAGACCTCTTTTTATCGTTCCATATCAATGCCGTTACAGGCTCTCGAGCTGCTCGTGGCTTTCAAAGTTGGACATTAGGTCGTGGAGAACACTCAGGGGATCGAGGCATAAAAGCCAACCTTGATGTAGCAAAACGCGAGAACTCTGTAATGTACTTAGAGAAAGATTACAAAACCGTTTATAAAGGTTTTGATACAAACTCGGCGGAAAGCGATATCATGTATGAGTTTATTGCGGATAAAAACAGAGAGAAAAGTGTTGAACTTTCCCGCCTACTTCAACAGTATGTGTGTGCCTCAACGGGTCGATCTAACGGCGGATCTCACCAAAACAATCTCGCCGTTCTACGCTTAACATCAATGCCAAGCTGTCTTTTGGAGTTGGGATTCATATCTACTCCCGACGAAGAAGACTTCTTAAATAATGATTCTTCAGTAGCCTTGTATGTGAAAGGTGTATTTAATGCTTTCATGAAATACAGGCAACGCTACGATAACGACTTTAGCGTTCCGTTCAAACCCGTAAAAGAAGAGGTTACCATTCCACAGATTGTACCCACAGACTACCAAGGTTCGACCACAGAAAAGCCGGCAAAACGCAAGAAGCAACGACGTGCAGAAGTCAAGTCGGAAGAGGCAAACAACAACACTGATAAAGTTGAACAGCCACGCAAGGAAACGGCAATCGCTGTACCAAATAAGCAAGAAAAGGATAAGCCTGTATTCAAAATACAACTCTTTACCAGTCCAACCATCTTGAAAAATGACGATAAACACTTCAAAGGTTTGACGAATATTGAGTCGTATAAAGAAGGTATTTACAAATACACTTACGGCGCTTCAACTAATTATAACGAGATTTTTAGACTACGGAAACAAATACTTGACAAGTTCCCCGATGCCTTTATTGTCGCTTTTAAGAATGGAAACAAAATGGATATCAACGCAGCTATCAAGGAATTTAAGCAGAGAAGATAACAGCATTTCGTAGAAATAACAGCATCTCTCAATTGAAAAGATAACGCTATTCAACGCATAAAGTAAAAAAGTTAAGATTAAAATATGAAACTAACAAAGGAAATCAAGATTGCACTGGTAGCCATAGTAGGTATCCTTGTGCTCTTTTTTGGACTCGAGTTCCTAAAGGGAATGTCGCTATTCTCTAACGATAATACTTATTATGTGTCGTTTAAGGACATCAGTGGACTATCTTCTTCCAACCCCATCTATGCCGATGGATACAAAGTTGGCGTTGTAAAGCATATCCAATATGACTATGATCGTGGCGGAGATATACTCGTTCAGATTGATGTTAACAAGGATCTTCGCATACCAAAAGGTAGTTCTGCCGAGATAGAAAGCGACATTATGGGCAACGTTAAGATGAATTTGCTCTTGGCAAATAACCCTCGTGAGCGTGTAAATCCAGGCGAAACTATCATTGGTGCAAAGAATAATGGTCTCATGGGTAAAGTCGCAGGACTCCTCCCTTCAGTAGAAGTGATGCTGCCAAAGCTTGATAGTATTCTTACGAATCTCAATGCTTTACTCGCCGATCCGGCTTTAGCGAACTCATTACACAATATAGAAGGCATCACAAACAACCTCAATACATCGAGTAAACAGCTAAATGTTCTCATGGCAAGTCTTAACAAAAATGTTCCTCAAATGATGCATAAGGCGAATAGTACGCTATCAAACACCGACAGACTTACAGCCAATTTAGCTCGTCTTGACGTGGCAAATACACTCGCACAAGTAGACCAAACAATCGCCAATCTCAAAGGATTCACAAACCAACTCAATAGTCGTGAGGGTTCATTGGGACTGCTTATGCACGATGCATCCTTGTATAACAACCTCAACAAAACCATGCAGTCAGCCGACTCTTTGTTGATTAACGTGCGTCAACATCCAAAGCGTTACGTTCACTTCTCACTCTTTGGAAGGAAAGATAAATAAAAGATTGCAGATTAAATAAAAAGCATCTAAATTATAAACACAAATGTTTCACGGCTTCTGATAATACTCAGGAGCCGTTTTATTATACCATTTTTTGTCGCCTTTAATCACGTTTCACATCACAAGATAAAGCTACTTAGAAAACGATATAACACATTTAGAATCAGAATCTTATAATCTTGCAAACGTAAAAAGCATTGAATCATCCCGCGAAACCTATAACTTCGCATATATGAATGAGTTAACTAAGCTTATCAAAAAACATTCATGAGATAGATTTGCCTATCTGATATTCTTTTATTAACTTTGCAGTCACGACGCAATAAAAGGTCGAAAGACATACATTATTATATATACTAAATCACAAATGAAAGTGAGTCCTGATAGCAGTTGGGGCAAAGCAGTTGCGCTCATCAAGCAAAACGTTACGCAACAGCAGTTTGAAACATGGTTCAAACCTATCGTTTTTGAACATTACGACAAGGAAAAGAAGACCATCTTAGTTCAAGTTCCCAGCTTGTTTGTTTATGAGTACTTGGAAGAAAACTTCTTAGCGTTACTCAAAACGGTTCTCTATCGCACGTTTGGCGAGGGAGCTCAACTCACGTATCGTGTCGTAACAGATAAAGAACACAAACTAACTCAGGACTTAGAAGCCGATGGTGACGATGCTGAACCCAGTAAAAAACAGCAAGAAACAAAGCTTTCTCCGTCGTCAAAAGACGATACTCAGGTCGCAGATATAGACACTCAACTCGATCCTCACCTTAATTTCAAGAACTATGTTGAGGGAACCAGCAACAAACTTGCACGCAGTTTAGGACTCTCTATCGCTGAACATCCGGCACAACCGCAGTTCAATCCTATGTTCATCTATGGCCCATCGGGATGTGGAAAAACGCATCTCATCAATGCTATTGGCCTTCGTTGCAAACAGCTTTACCCTGAAAAGCGCGTACTTTACATAAGCGCGAGGCTCTTTCAAACGCAATTTGTCGACGCCAACTTCCATGGATCAATCAACGATTTCATTCGATTCTACCAAACAATCGACATGCTTATTGTCGATGATATACAGGAATGGGTCAATGCAACGAAGACACAAGACACCTTCTTTCACATCTTTAATCACCTCTTCCGCAACGGAAAACGAATGCTTTTGGCCAGCGACAGACCGCCTGTTGACTTAAAAGGCATGAACGAACGACTCTTAACACGATTCTCTTGCGGTTTGATTGCCGAACTTGAAAAGCCAAATGTCGAACTATGTACAGACATTTTGAAGAGTAAAATACGTCGAGACGGCCTGCATATTCCCGATGAAGTAATTCAGTTTATCGCTTCAACTGCTAACGGAAGTGTGCGTGATCTTGAAGGCGTTATCAATTCGTTGCTGGCTTATAGCGTTGTATATAACAGCGATATTGACATGCGTTTGGCTGAAAGAGTTATCAAACGGGCCGTTAAAATCGATGATAACCCGCTCACAGTTGACGAGATTCTCGACACGGTTTGCAATCATTTCAGCGTCACACAAACTGCCGTGAATAGCAAAAGTCGTAAGCGTGACCTTGTCACAGCACGCCAAGTAACGATGTATTTGGCTCAGAAATATACAAAAATGCCGGCTGCTCGCATCGGAAGATTAGTCGGAAACCGCGATCATTCCACGGTAATTCATAGCTGCACACAAGTAGAAAACCGATTGAAAATAGACAATACATTCAAAGAAGAGATTAATTCCATCGAGACTTCTTTTAAACTTAAGGCGTAAAATTCAGGCATTTCAAAACAGAAAGGCATTGAATCATCACGATGAATTCCTTCGTCTTCAATAGTCTTATTTATATAAATCAGAAGAAACTCTGGCTGCTTTAGCCAGAGTTTCTTAGGTTATCTTATTGTGAAATAAAACAAATTGTATCATGAAATATATGATTCAAAAGCACAACTCGTAGCAAGTCACCCCACTACCGAATGCAAACGCTCTTGCAATTAGACTCATTTTATGCAATGAAATGACGCAAATTACACGATAAAATGACGCATTTCGCTATGTGAAATGATGCAGTTTGCGACGCGATTAAAGTACAACGCTGAAGGCATTGCACTTTAACCACTTAGGGGTAGCCGTGCTTTCCTTCATCAATCACTATCAAATCATGGGATAAGACGAAAGAAAAGGTAACACAGTTTGAAATCATTCGCATCACGTTTTCATTCAATTATATTATTACTCCCTATCAAATGAAGGAGTAAGTTGATGAGGATGTCCGGCTGCTTTGCCTTCAAACGTAAGATAAACCATATAAAAGCCATCGGCATGGAAAGTGACTTCGTTGCCTGAAGCCTCATTCAATGTGCCCTGCCAAAGTGCATCATACGCATAAGACTGCCACAAAAGGCCCTCACTTTCGAGTCGTTTGCAACCGAAATTAAAGATACTTATCTGCTGGTGGGCAAAGGTTTTGAAACAACTTTCGCCACAAGTGGGAATAAAATATCCATGGTCTGTAATCATGATGGGTTGCAAATGAAAAGATGAATAATAGCGCATCATGAGCGAAATGTTGCCCAACGTATGGTCTTCTCGCTTGCCTGTACATCCCAAATAAGCTACCTTTGCACCCTCTTTGAACGTAGAAAGCGACATCAAATAACGTGTGGCCTTCGTCAAATCATTATCATCCTGTTCTGCAACATGAATGAAATGAAGGCGTGATTTCAAACTATCGGGAAGACTATCTCCATCACCTATCACCGTCATTCGATGTGCCTCTACCCCATCATTCACAAGAGATTGTGCCGCTCCATCACATACAATGAGATGTGAAGCATGCTGAATGAGCATATGACAAGCCTTGTTTTGAGGGTAAGAACCATTAGCAACAATGACGGCATCAAAGCGACTTTGTCCGTCGATAAGAGGGTAACTATTCATATTGTTGATGCATTATACGTTTCCATTTGCAATAACCTGCGACGGCAATCACTACATACAAGCCATAAAGTCCAGCCTTAAAGGGTATTCCTTTGATGATATAGAGATAGCAACTGATAACATCTACGACAATCCAAAAGCCCCATTGCTCGATATATTTACGTGCAAGAGCCCACAAACCGACAAAACTCAGCGCATTGGTAAAGGCATCTAACAACGGAACGGATGAGTTAGTGTAGGTTCGTAACACCCAATAGGTAGCCCCCCAAGCCACAAAGAAAAAAACAATTGCAGGCAGATAGAGCCGCCGATGCATGTGCGTGATGGGGAGTTCTTGGCCTTCTTGTTGTCCATGTTTACGCCCAAAGCGCCACACTATGAAGCCATACAGGGCGGCAAATGTATAATATACCGCCATGCCGGCATCCCCATAGAGGCCATGAGTGTAGTAAAGCCAAACGTCAAGTAATGGCATGAGGATGCCAACCGCCCAGAGATAAATGCTTGCCCGATATTCTAACACGATATAGATAAGGCCTAAGAACGTTGTCAGAATATCGAGCCAATGGAGTGATAAGAATGCTGTCATCTTAGAAAGTGATGCTTAAATGCGCCAGAAAGTTAAGGGGTGCCTGCGGAGAATAGGCCGACCAAGTCCATGTTTCCTTGCCGTTGTCATCATAACCTGCGCTGGCATAGCCGTTAGTGAAATACTTTTCGGAGAACAGGTTGTATATCGTTGCGCCAATAGTAATGGCTTTTACTGATCTCATCTTAAACGTATAACTGAGGTTTAAGTTTGAGATGAAGTAGCCATCAAGCATAAGATGGCGGTTGTTATCATTCGTCATATACTGCTCTCCGATATATTGGTTTTGCAAAGATGCTTCAAAACCATGACTGTTAAACGTGAAAATGTTGTTGAAAATGAGGTCAGGGGAGAAGCTAAGGTGGGTAGTTCCAAAGTTGAGTGGCTTCTTGTTGTCGCTCTTTACAGTCCAATCCATGGCACGATTACGGCTCAACGTGGCGTTCATATCCCATCGGAAACAGGCAAAAGGCTTCCAAGCGCTTTGTAATTCGATGCCTTCTCGATAGGAACTACCTACATTTCGGTGAATCATCTCACCGATAGCATTTCGCTCTCCCGTTAAAACGAATTGGTCTTTATAGGCCATGTAGTAGAGGTTTAGGCCTGCACTGAACCTCATGGCTTGGTATTTATAACCCAATTCCCAATCGTTCATGCGCTCAGCACGTGGCTTTGGGTCGGGATTTCCCTCGAAATCATTGCGCACAGGCTCACGATGCGAGAGCGACCAAGAGCCATATAGCACATGATTAGCATTGATTTGCCAGAAAAGTCCAGCCTTTGGATTGAGGAATTTGTAGCGTTCGTCGTAACGCCAACCTATAGAAGGCGACGCCGTATATTTGTCTTCAGGATTCTCTATGCGGTAAGTGATATAACGATATTGTAGATCTGCATAGGCATTCAGCCCCTTAACAAGCTCATAATTGACCTTTCCGTAGATGCTGTTTTCATTCTTTTCAGCCTTGTTTCGATAGTATTCATTGTCAGGATAATTGGTAACAACAGGATTGATGACGCTGATGAGTGTTCCGAAATGGCGTCCGTTGTAATGGTTTATGGCTCCACCAAGCGATGCTTCAAGTCGATTTTGCTTATAATTCAAGGCATATACGCCACCAAAGAAGTCATTTCGCAAATTCTTTCGACGGATAAGGTCAGACTTCAAGCCTGTAGTTGTGAGTCCATATTTGGCAAGTTCCTGATCTACCATATATTGTTCGTAATATCCAAAGCCTGCAGTGTAATGCAAAGCAGCACTGAAACTAAAGTGGTTTCCAAGCAATTGATTCCAAATTAACTGGTAGTTTTGCTGATGATAATTGTCTGTTTGATTGCTATAGTAACGTGTAATTCCCTTGTCATCTACGTATTCTCCGCTCGGGTTATAACGCCTTCCATGTTGCTTCATCTGCTCTTTTGTGGCGTAATCCCATGCCATATACGTCTTCTCTATACCGTTAAAGGTCAGCAATTTGATAAGCGTATTGTCGGAAGTATAAGCACCTTGCATGAAATATGAATTAAGTTGGCTTGTGGCGCGGTCTATATAACCATTACTTCCGATATTAGAAAGGCGACCATCAAAGCTCCAATGGCCAGCCAAAAGACCAGAACCGAAGCGTAAACTCTCTTTATGCGTGCCGTAACTGCCTGCAGAGGCGTTGAGATTCAAGTAAGATTGCAACGAAGGTGCATCCGTTTGCATGTTTATTGTGGCTCCAAACGCGGCACTACCATTGGTAGATGTGCCGACACCTCGCTGTATTTGAATGTCTTTAACGCTTGACATGAAGTCGCCCATATTAACAAAGAACACTTGAGAACTCTCTGCATCATTCAATGGAATGCCGTTAGCAGTGAAGTTGATACGGCTTGGATCTGTTCCTCTTACCTTCAAAGAAGTGTATCCAATGCCGTTACCTGCGTCGCTGGTTGTAGTGATACTCGGTGTAAGAGCAAGCAAAAAAGGTATGTCTTGACCATGATTTAACTTCTTGATTTGATTCTTGTCAAGAGATGAGTAGGCCATAGGAGTATGCTTTCCGGCACGAGTTGAGGTGACGGTCACATCGTGTAGTTCATACGTTTTCAGCGTATCTACAGTTTCGTTTGTGGCATAACACTGCATGGTAGCTATGGAAGCAAGCATCAGCATGTGTAGTTTTCTGTTCATATTTAAGTGTTTTTAAAGAATAATTTATATCCAACAACAATAAACATACAGGCGAACAGCATGCATAAATGTGTCATTACATCTTACAAAAGAACTCGTGGAATAATCTCATCCCTGCGTCGGCATTATCCGTTTCAGGTTCCATGGGTTTGTTCTCAGCATCCGCAAACGCGGTAGCACCCCGTATGTCACGTCTTCATTTGACTATAGAAGACGTGTGCAAAGATACATTTTTGAATTTAAATACACAAATTTTATGTCACAATTTGTTTATAATTGTGCTAAAAATAATATTACTTCTCAAAGCATAGGCCATCAATTCAGCCTTAAAAATAATTGAAATATAGTTTAGATTTCAGTGCGATATTGACGTGGAGAGACTCCCGTGTGACGCTTAAAGAACTTACAAAAGCTACTCAATGAAGGGAAATTAAACTCATTGGAAAGTTGAGTTAGTGTCTTATTTGAATAGCGTAACTCCACTTGTATAGCCGAAACTGTGGCCCGATCAATCCAAGTCTTCGCCGTTTCTCCCGTCTCTCGCTTAACAACCATACTGAGATGATGACTTGACATGCAAAGCGTTGACGCATAATAGGTCAGTTCATGCTCCGTATTTGCTTTCTGATTAACTAACTGAATGAATGCTTCCGACTGCTGTTTCCCTAAGGACCAGTTCTTCTGTGAAGCCACAAAGCCTTGGTCATAAAGCATTTGTGCGAAGTTAAGTACAGCCACAAAGAGAGTATTTAAGGCTTTATTCTTGTCGCCATACGATAGCTTTGACAAGCTCATTAGCGTGTTAAGATAGTCTTGAAAGACTTTACGCTCGTTGTCAGAAAGGTGTAGTTTGAAGCAAAGACCAGGGTTTCTAAAGAGTGGAGGCATATCCAAGCCGAAGAGTTGACGTAGATATTCCTCGGTCAAAGCAAAGCCTCCAAAGCGTGTATCGGGTGTAAACGAATCATCTTCTACAACACTTCCCCAGTTGATAAATATCAAATCACCTACCTCACAAGGGTAAGATCGCGAGTTAACTACAGGGCAACAAGCTCCTTGTTTGACTATAGCCATGCGCATACAATCCATTCTTACGGGTGCATTTTCAGCGATAATAGCTTGAAAGAAAGGGCTACTATTCGTGAAAGCTGTGTAATCTGAGGTAACAACATAATCCCCTTGAGCGGGATATTTCGTTGCTTGTAGTTGGTCAGTAAGTTCCTTCAGTGAGGCAATCGAAGGCATCTTGTTCGGGTTGTCTTTCATAATTGGTGGTCGAAATGATTGTTGTAAAGGTACGAAAAAATTCAATACAGAAGATTATTTTACTTGATTTTAACATAAAAAAGACTCTACTAATATTCTATTTTATCCCAAATTGGGAGGTAAAATACCCCAACTCGGCTCTATTTTCATGCATTTATACGAAAAAGGAAACATTACATACGATTTTGACAACGGCAGTTTAAGGAATTGTTAGTACTTTTACACCTGCAAAATCAACTTTAGAGGATGCACGACTAATTAAATTTTTATACTCATATAAGTCCAAATGATAATTAAGTATCACTTAAGGTGAAATTATAGTGGTAGCTATAAATGGGAAAAGATCCATCGAGATGATGGGTCTTTTTTTTGTTTTAATGAGCCTGAATGAAACTAAAACCAAGCTTGTATGTATCTAAACCTAAGTTCGTAGATATCTAAACCTAAGCCCGAATGAAACCAATCTGAGGCTCAAACAAATCGAATCACGACACAAACTGACTTTACACCTTATATATATAGAAGCCTTGCAACAAACCAAATAGGTCATTGCAAGGCTTCTTTTGCTTTATTTCCACTTATCTCAACAAAGCGATTATGCAATCGTTATAAACAAAACGCTACACAACAAAACTGTTAAGACAAGTAAATCTCTTTTATTTTGTGCAGTTACAAGGCGTCCATGGTTTCAACTCCTTAAAGAAATCATGTCCTTTATCGTCTACAAGTATGAAGGCAGGGAAGTCTTCTACGCGAATCTTCCATACTGCTTCCATTCCCAATTCAGGATATTCCACACACTCAATGCTCTTGATGCAGCTCTGAGAAAGCACCGCAGCAACGCCTCCAATGGTACCCAAATAGAAGCCACCATGCTTTTTACATGCATCAGTTACAACCTGAGTGCGGTTTCCTTTGGCTATCATCACGAGTGAACCACCATGCTCTTGGAACTCATCTACATAGGGATCCATGCGGTTTGCGGTAGTAGGCCCCATAGAACCACAGGCATATCCTTCTGGAGTTTTAGCCGGACCAGCATACAAAACAGGGTAATCCTTGATGTATTGAGGTAGATCTTCGCCCGCATCTAAACGCGCTTTGAGTTTTGCATGGGCTATATCTCTTGCAACAATAATAGTTCCTTTGAGGTTAACTCGAGTGCTTACAGGATACTTTGTGAGTTCCGCACGCACGGCATCCATGCCTTTATCCAAGTCAATCTCAATGCCCTTAGCTCCTTCTCCAGGCTTTCTATACTCCTCAGGGATAAGTTCTGACGGGTTCATATCCATCTTTTCAAGCCATATTCCCTCTGCATTGATCTTCGCTTTGATGTTTCTGTCGGCCGAACAACTAACTCCCATGCCGATAGGACAACTTGCTCCGTGTCGTGGAAGACGTATAACACGGATGTCATGTGCAAAGGCTTTGCCACCAAACTGAGCGCCAAGACCAATCTTATGAGCCTCTTCAAGAAGCTTGTTCTCAAGGTCTATGTCTCTGAAAGCACGCCCTGTTTCGTCTCCTGTGGTAGGAAGATTGTCGTAATATTTAATAGATCCGAGCTTAACTGTAAGCAGATTCTTCTCTGCAGAAGTACCACCCACAACGAAACAAATATGATATGGTGGGCAAGCTGCAGTGCCAAGACTCTTCATTTTCTCTACCAAGAACGGCAAAAGTGTACCTTCATTCTGGATAGTTGCTTTCGTCATAGGATAGAAGTAGGTTTTATTTGCAGAGCCACCACCCTTTGCTACCATCACAAAACGATACTCGTCACCTTCTGTTGCCTCTATATCTATCTGCGCCGGAAGGTTACATTTCGTGTTAACTTCGTCATACATGTTCAAAGGTGCATTCTGAGAGTAACGCAGATTGTCTTCAGTGAACGTGTTATATACACCTTTTGACAAGGCCTCTTCATCCTCAAAGCCAGTCCAAATCTGCTGACCTTTCTCGCCATGGATAATTGCTGTACCCGTGTCTTGACAGAAAGGAAGAATACCTTTGACTGCAGTCTCAGCATTACGAAGGAATTGTAGCGCTACATACTTATCGTTTTCAGAAGCTTCCGGGTCGCGAAGTATGGCGGCAACTTGCTCATTGTGCGCCCTACGTAGACTGAATTCTACATCGTGAAACGCTTGTTGTGCAAGATAAGTTAAGGCTTCCTTTGACACCTTCACAATCTGTTTGCCTTCAAATTCGCTTGTGGTCACACCTTCTTTCGTCAGAAAACGATACTCAGTATCATCCTTTCCAACTTGAAACATCGGTGCATACTTGAATTCAACTTTGTTTGCCATAATGTTTTTTGTTTATATATTGTTTCGAATTTCCAATTGAATAACCTCTGCAAAGGTATAAAAAAACTATGTAACGCATAGCGAATTTCACCTTTTTCACACTCTAAATCGGTCTTATTTTAATGCATTGTTTCTACCACTTCAATGCCTATTAAACACGAAATGACAATATCTATCATTCAATTACCAATATAACAACGAAACAAAGTGACGCAGATTAGTCAGTGATTTGAGGCATTTCACCGCACAAAATGCCTCAAAACACCTGCTCATTTGCGGCATTTTATCACACCAAAGCAAGCCCTTTGCATAACTAACTCATTGACAACGCACTAAAAAAGAAAGCGTATGACATCACAACTTGATTTGATGTTGCTAATATCGAATATTTTATGTAACTTTGTTTCCATTGACATCAGCTAATAAAATAATTATGGATACATTGCAAAACAGAAGGACTATCAGGAAATATTCAGCCAAAGAGGTTAGTGATTCACTGCTAAACCGATTATTAGAAACGGCCGAACGCACACCCACTATGGGCAATTTGCAACTTTATAGTGTTGTAGTGACGCGCCAACAAGAGGGAAAAGAGCGTTTGGCTCCAGCCCATTTCCATCAGAAAATGGTAACAGAGGCACCTGTAGTACTAACGATTTGCGCCGACTTCAGGCGCACTTCACTCTGGGCCGAGCAGCGAAAGGCAACACCGGGCTATGCAAATTATCTCTCGTTTATGAACGCAGCAACGGATGCTTTGCTTTACACGCAGACCTTATGTAACCTTGCCGAAGCCGAAGGTTTAGGCACTTGTTTTCTTGGAACGACCCTTTACACGCCACAAATGATTATCGATGCGCTCCAGCTTCCACGCTTGGTATTCCCTGTTGCAACTATAACCATGGGATGGCCTGACGAAAATCCGGAGTTAACAGACCGTCTTCCGCTGCATGGAATCGTGCATCAAGAGTGCTATAAAGACTATAATGCTGACGCGATTGATGACATTTATCACGACAAAGAGGTGCTATCCGAGAACCAAAATTTCGTGAAAATAAACCATAAAGAGACGTTGGCGCAGGTGTATACTGATATCCGTTACACGAAAAAAGATAACGAATCGATGAGTAAAGGGTTCTTAGAAGCGTTGCGGAGGCAGGGGTTTTTGGAAGTTGACGAGTAGACACGTTGACGAGTAAACAAGTTATTTGTAAAGCAACATACAACTTGTTTACTCGTCAACACATTTATTTGTACACTCCTTTTCCTACTCTAAAACGATTGGTTTGTATTTAGGTACGAGCAGTTTCATGATACTCCAGCCGATGAGATAAGCCACAGCACAGATACAAAAGACTATCATGTAGCCGGCAGGCTTGCCTTCAAAGCCCATGAAAGAGAACGAAGCACCTTGCGCTTCCGCATAGGTGAAGAGCATACCCGAGCCTTTATTAATCATAAACGAACTCACTCCGCCTGCCATTGCGCCTATACCGGTGATGGTAGCTATCGTTGATTTAGGGAACATATCGCCTATAGTTGAATAGAGATTTGCCGACCATGCCTGATGTCCTGCACCCAAAAGACCAATAATTATGGCTGGCCACCACGGACTATATGCACCAAGTGGCTGGGCAAAAAGTCCCAAAACAGGGAAACAAGCGAAGATAAGCATCGCACGCATACGGCCGATATAGGGATTCATTCCTTTCTTATCAACGAAATATGTGGGCAGATATCCACCGCCAATACTAAGGATTGTGCAGATAGCATAAAGCGTAAAGACTAACGATATGCCCATGGTGGAATCGCTCTTATAGCCATATTGGTCAGAGAAATAGGCCGGAGCCCAGAACAAGA